>Ga0207870_100158_pt1 | contig 67312 bp, 64 predicted proteins | sample CeladaPassage60B_FD_187477 | JGI IMG/M metagenome (GOLD analysis project Ga0207870, IMG submission 187477) | Cellulose-adapted microbial communities from the Joint BioEnergy Institute, USA - Passage3 60B (SPAdes) (version 2) | ecosystem: Engineered > Bioreactor > Continuous culture > Unclassified... | reverse complement strand
CTCGTGGATCATGTAAAACTCCCCATTTCGGATCATGTTGCCTCTCTCCTCCGAGGAGAGAGTTTGCGGCAGAAGTGAGGAATTTTCAACCGTTTCTATTGGGGATTTTATCACCGTTTTCTACATTGAAACGGACACGGACGAGCTGAAGCGCCGCACATGCATGTGCTGGTTTGGATCGTACCTTGAAGGGATTGAAACAATACAGAGAAACAAAGACTGCTACATGAATGGAAAGGTTTGGATCGTACCTTGAAGGGATTGAAACATATAACATGCGTTTAGTCGTTTGTCAATAGTCTATCGGTTTGGATCGTACCTTGAAGGTATGGGAACCAGGATTATTCGTCTCCATCTCACGACCGACGACGGCGCGATGCTGCTCACTGCACCGAAGAGGCGTGCGCGGATGTTCAAAGCAAGGTCAGCGGCAGTACAAGAAAAAAGCCAAAGCGGCGACGGCTGCAGCGCGACGGTGGCGATCTCTGAGCACGGCGTACGGTCCGCCGGCTGTATTCGTACATTTCTCAAAGAATAAGGTCAAAAATTCCTGCCCTTCGCCGCCGCCATTTGCGATAAAATCAAAAATGAGGCGTGGTGAAAACGCTTGCTCCGAATTACAAACCACGGGCGGTGCAAGAGCGGGGGTTGATTACAGAAAATGATCGGTGTGTTGCTCGTGGACGACGAACAGTTTGCCCGACAGGGACTGCGCAATTTGATCGACTGGAGGGCGTGCGGTTATGAAGTGATCGGCGAGGCCGACAACGGAGAGGAGGCACTCCGCCTGATTCAGGAGCTTCGGCCGGAGCTCGTCATCACCGATATCCGGATGCCGGTCCTGGACGGGCTGGAGCTGATCCGGCGCGTAAGCAGTTCCGGCGCCGCCGCACCGAAGTTCATCATCGTCAGCGGCTACGACGATTTCAAATATGCTCAACAAGCGATGCGATACGGTGTGTGTGACTTTTTGTTGAAGCCGGTGGATCAGGACGAACTGCAAGAGATTTTACTGAAGCTCGGGCCGCGCATCGCGAAGGACCGGTGGATCGCCGGAAAACAGGAAGAGCTTTGGACGGCGGCGATCGTGGAAGCGTTGATCAAGGGCGAGGCGGACGAGCGGCAGATCGGCGAGTGGGAGCGTGCGTTCGGCATACGGCGGGAAGATTCGGTGTATTATGTACTGATCGAGATCAACGATCGGCATTCCTGGAAGGAAAAAGGAGAAAATGCGAACGGGGGTAACCGGACTGTTCTGCCGGATGCGCCGTCGGAAGAGCCGCTGCGCGATCGGCTGGCGCGGATTGCCGCCGACGTCGTCGGCCGCAAGGAGCCGATGTTCCTGTACGAACACCGCAACCAGTACGGGATGATTGCGACGTCGGCGATGCTGGCTGGATTTGCGGGCAACGAGGCCCGTTTTGCGGAGACCTTGCAGGCGCGCCTGACGCGTGGGACGGGGGAAACGGTCGTCGTCTACGTCGGGGCGCCGGTGCGCGGGCTTGCGCGGCTGCGCGAGGCGTATGCGACGGCGAAGCAGGCGTTGCAATATAAGTTCGTCCGGCAGGAGGGGCCGATCCTATATCGGGAAGTGTGCGGCCTTGCGCTTCAGTATCTTGAGCCGGACTCGAAAATTTTTCAGGAATGGACGGAAAGTGTGGAAAGCGGCGATGTGGAGCGGATCCGCGCGGCGGTCGACCGGCTGTTTGCGGCGTTCCGCGAGCAGGTGCTCGCTGTCGAGGCGGTCAAAACATCAGTCAATCGATGTGTGCTCGACGTTGTGCGGCTCATTCGAGAACTCGGCGGCGATGAGCGCGAACTGGCGTCGCTGGAACCGATGCTCGGCTGGCACGACCTGAACGTGACGCCGAGGGAGCTGAGACGGTTGCTGGAGCGGTTCGGCGCGGAGGCCGCCGAATATGTATCGTCGCTGCGCAAGGAAAAAGCCAAGGGCAGCATCCACAAGGTCAAAAGCTACATCGACGCGCATTTTCACGAAAACATCAGTCTGAAGAGTCTTGCGGCGAAATTCTATATGAACCCGGTCTATCTCGGCCAGTTGTTCAGGAAGACGTACGGCACCTATTTTAACGACTATGTGCTGCGGCTGCGCGTCGAGGAGGCGAAGCGGCTGCTCCGGCAGACCGACTTGCGCATCTACGAGATCGCGGAAAAAGTGGGATTCAACGATCCCGACTACTTCGTCACCCAGTTCGAAAAGGTCGAAGGCATGACGCCCTCGGAATATCGCGCCGGTTTTTTGAAGAAATGAGACGGGAAGGAGCGGCGCCGATCCGACATGCGGTTTGCCTGGCGTTTGTCCAACGTGCGGTTGCGCAACAAAATGCTGCTGATGTATTTTTTCTCGGTGTTTCTGCCGATCGTCCTGACTAACGTCGCGTTTTACCGGATTACGGTGGAAAACGTCCGCAACCAGCGCATCCAAGACATCGGCCGAGCGATCGAACAGGTGAGGAATGATTTTCGTGCAGAGATTGAGAAGGCAGTCGAAATTTCCACAATTTTTTATACCGATTTTAGAGTTTACGAAATTCTGGAGCAGAACTATGCGGGTTCGATTGATTACATCCTGGCGTACGACAATTATCTGCGCCATATCTTGAGCAATTACGGGCCGGTGTATTACGGCGTCCAGTCGATTACGCTGTACGTCGACAATCCGACGGTGTTGCCTTCAAGCGGCGTCGCGCGGCTGACCGACGCCGTGCGTTCCACCGAATGGTACAAACTGCTGGCCAAGCGGCGGACTTCGCAGCCGCTTTTTTTGCGGTTCGATGCGGCCGATTCGCTGGGCGGACGGGAGCCGGGCTTCAGTGTCGTGCGGAGGTTGGACGGCAACACGGCACTGAACGAAAAGGAAAAAATCATTAAAATCGATTTGCGAATGTCGAATATTGATCAAATTTTCTCTAATCTCAATTTACGTGGTCAGCTTTATTTACTGAACGAGCGCGATGAAGTCGTCTACGCCTCGAATGCGCCCGTCGTCTGGGAGAACGGGCCGGTGCCCTTCGCGGCGGTACTCGTCCCGAAAGATGCCTATCGTTTTGAAGTGGATTACCGGAATATCCGCTATTTGGACGGTTGGCGGATCGTTTCGTTCGTGCCCAGCGACGAAGTGTTTTCGGAAGTGCGGAAGTCGCGGGATTTTGTGTTTTGGATGGCGAGCCTGAACATGGTGATCCCGACGGCGATCATCGTGCTGTTCATGCGTTCGCTTAACGCTCGGCTTGGCCGCATTCTGAAGCATATGAAAAAGGTCCGCAACCAGAATTTCGAAACGATCGCCGGCGGGGAGTCGGAGGACGAGATCGGCCAGCTGACTGCCGAGTTTAACCGGATGACGCTGCAGATCAAGCATTTGATCGACGAGGTGTATTTGGCCGACATCCGTAACAAGGAACTGGAAATTCAGAGGCGGAACGCCCAGCTGCACGCGCTGCAGAGCCAGATCAACCCGCATTTTCTGTTCAACGCGCTGGAGACGATCCGCATGCGCAGTCTGATGAAGCAGGAGATGGAGACGGCGCGCATCATTCACAATATGGCGAAGCTGCTGCGTCGTTCGTTGTCGTGGAAAAGCGACTGGGTCTCGCTCAAGGAAGAAATCGATCTCGTCGTCAGTTTTCTTGAAATTCAGAAATATCGGTTCGGCGACAAACTGTCGTACCGGATCGACGTTTCCGACGAATCGCTGAAATGCCGCGTCCCGAAAATGATGCTGCAGCCGTTCGTCGAAAATGCGAGCATTCACGGCATCGAACCTCTGAACGGACCAGGGCTGATTGAGGTATGTGCCCGGCTGGAAGGCGACCGGCTGGCGTGCGCCGTGCGCGACAACGGCGTTGGATTCGATCCGAAGGTTCTGGAGGCGCTGTTGGCCGATCTGGAGAAAGAATACGCGGTCGAAGAGCGCGTCGGCATCCGCAATGTCGTCTACCGGCTGAAAATGTATTACGGCGAGGCGGCGGAGTTCCGCATCGACAGCAGGCCGGGTGAAGGGACTGAGGTGAGCGTCCGGATTCCTGTCGATTTCGGCGAGGATAACGGACGTTAACCCTCGGCGTAGGCTTCGCGGCGGAAGACCTTAAGTTTTTGGAGTAACTCCTTTAATCTGACGGGTCACCGGAGGTTCGCCCGCTCTTCTATACTGGAGTTGACTCGCAAACCACTTCTAGAAGAAAGGGGTTACGACGAAAGCATGAGATTCGGCAAGTGGCTCGCGGTGCTGCTGCTAGTGGCTTCGGCGCTCGCCGGCTGTGCGAAGAAGGATAGCGGAGGAGATCAGGCCGCGTCGTCGCCTGGAGCGAGCTCGGCGGCCGCGACGAAGGAGGAAAAGCCGCAACCGGTCACGTTCACCTACTTCAATGCGTTTTCCGGCAAAGACGTGTTGTCGACCGACACGGAAATCGGAAAAATTTACGCGGAGAAAACAGGGGTCACGTGGAAAATCGAGCATCTCGTCGGCGACCTGAAGACGAAGATCGGCACGATGATCGCCAGCGGCCAGTATCCCGACGTGCTGCTGCCCGACACGGAGATCGACAAGGTTGTCGAAGCAGGGGCATTCATTCCATTGGAGGATCTGATTGAGAAGTACGCGCCGAACATCAAACGGGTGTACGGCAAGTATTATCCGCTGATGAGGGCAAAAGACGGTCACATCTATTTCCTGCCGTTTAGCCCGCAGGTCGGCGAATTCAAACCGAGCCCGACGATCGACCAGGGCGCGTTCTGGATCCAGAAGCGGGTGCTGAAGGAATTCAACTATCCGAAAGTCAAAACGTTGGATGAGTATCTGAACCTGATCCGCGAATATATCAAGAAGCATCCGAATGAAGGTCTGATCGGATTCACGGCGCTTACGCACGACTGGCGGTTCTTCGTCATCACAAACCCGCCGAACCATCTGGCCGGCTATCCGAACGACGGCGGCGTGATGGTCGACATGAAGACGATGCAGGCCAACGACTATACCGACGACGACGTATCGAAGCGCTGGTTCCAGACGCTCAACCAGCTGTATCTGGAAGGGCTGTTCGACGAGACGTCGTTCGTCAACAACTACGACCAGTATCTGGCCAAGCTGACGTCGGGTAAAGTGCTCGGGTTCTTCGACTACGGCTGGCAGGTCAACCAAGCGTTTCAGAACATCAAGAAGGCAGGCAATCCGGATCTCGAATATTTCCCGCTGCCGATCGTGTACGACGCGAACATCAAGGACCAGTATCTCGATCCGCCGACGTTCGTCAACAACCGCGGCATCGGCATCACGGTCAGCGCGAAGGATCCGGTGCGCATCATCAAGTTCTTCGATTTCATGTTGAACGAGGAAAACCAGATTCTCAACCAGTGGGGCATCAAGGGCGTCACGTACGAGGTCGATTCCAACGGCCGCTTCTATCGCACGAAAGAACAGATCGAAAAGCTGCAAGACAACGAATATAGGGCGAAGATCGGTCTAACCTATTTCGAATACTTCTGGCCGATGTACGGACAATCGTCGACGCTGTCGGACGGCAACGCGGTGTCGCCCGGCCGTCAGCCGGAAGTCGCGCAGATGATGTTCAGCGATTCGGACAAGGAGTTTTTGAGCAAATACGGCGTCAAAACGTTCTCCGAAATGTTCTCGCCGCCGGACGAACGGCCGTGGTACCCGGCGTGGAGCATTTCGCTGGAGCAAGGTTCGCCGGCGCAAATCTTCACCCAGAAGAAAGACCAGCTGTTGCGCCGTTACGTCCCGCGCATGGTCATGGCGAAACAAGGAGAATTCGAAAAGATCTGGAACGAATTCGTCACCGAGTTCCGCAAACTGGACGTGAAGGCGTACGAGGACACGATGACGCAGAAGATCAAGGAAAAAGCGGCGAAAGTCAAAGGCGAAGTGCAATAACGACAGGACAGACGGGCGGAAGGAAGCGGCGTCTTTCGGCGCCCTTCCTTTCGCCGTTTCTCCGGGCGCTTGACCGCCCGGCCGGCAGGGAGGCGAGAGAACCATGCAGGAAACGACGATCCGGGGGCTCGCGACGACATCGGTCTCCGCGCCGTCCCGACGACACGAGATCAAGGGCGTCCGCCATTTTATGCGGCTGCTCGTCAAACAGCGGGCGCTCGTGCTGATGTCCGTTCCCTTCGTCATCTGGCTGTTTATTTTCCGTTATGTCCCGCTTTGGGGTTGGTTGATGGCGTTTCAAGATTTTCGTCCGGGAAAAAGCATTTGGGAGCAGACCTGGGTCGGGTTTAAACATTTCGCGTTTCTGTTTAACGATCCCGGATTTTATCGCGTCATGCGCAACACGCTGGCCATGAGCGTCATTAACCTCGTGCTCGGGTTTACGACCGCGATCACGCTGGCGCTGTTGCTGAACGAGTTGAAAAACTTGTTGTTCAAACGCATCGTTCAGACGATCAGCTATTTGCCGCATTTCATTTCTTGGGTCGTCGCATCGAGCATCATTATGTCGGCGCTTCACCCGGAAGGCGGAATCGTCAACGAATTACTCGTCTGGCTGGGCGTCATCGACAAGCCGGTGCTTTGGCTTGGGAAAGGCGAATATTTTTGGTGGATCTATGGTCTTTCTGAAATATGGAAAAACCTCGGTTGGAACACGATCGTCTATCTGGCCGCGATCGCGATGATCGACCCGTCGCTGTATGAGGCGGCGGAAATCGACGGCGCGGGGCGGTTCCGGAAGATGTGGCATATTACGCTGCCGGGCATTCGGCCGGTCATCATTCTGCTTCTGATCATGAACGTCGGCCATTTGCTCGAATTCGGGTTTGAGCCGCAATATTTGCTCATGAATCCGATGAATATCGATTACGCGGAGTCGCTGGACATTTTCGTTCTGCGCTACGGGATCAATCTGTTCAATTTCTCGTTCGCGACGGCGGCGGGTATTTTTAAGACGGTGGTCAGCTTCATCCTGTTGTTTTCGGCGAACTATCTGGCGAAACGGCTCGGGCAGGCCCGGCTGTTCTGATCAGGCGAAAAGCGAGGGGACGCGGTATGTTCGCGAGCTATGCGCGCAAACGCTATATTCCGTGGAAAGACTGGGTGTTCGATACTTGTAACGTTTTGATCATGCTGATGCTGATCATCGTCACGCTGTACCCGTTTTGGAATACACTGGCCGTGTCGCTGAACGACGCGAACGACTCGATGCGCGGCGGCATTACCTTGTGGCCGCGTGTATTTACGTGGAAAAATTATCAATACGTGTTCAATGAAGCGAACATCGCGCACGCGACGCTGATTTCAGCGCTACGCACGCTAGTCGGGACGGTCGTGACGGTGTTTTGCTCGGCGATGGTCGGTTATACGATCAGCCGGCCGGAGTTCGTGCTGCGCAAGTTCGTCAGCATTGCGTTCGTGCTGACGATGTATTTCAGCGGTGGGCTGATCCCGACGTACTTGCTGATGCGCGACCTGCATCTGATCAATACGTTCTGGATTTATATTTTGCCGGGCATTATCGGCGTCTTTAACCTGATCATCATCCGTTCGTTTATCGAAGGGCTGCCGGAAGGCATCATCGAGTCCGCGAAGATGGACGGGGCGGGCGACTTCACGATTTTTATCCGGATCGCGCTGCCGCTGATCGTCCCCGTTCTGGCGACGGTGGCGCTGTTTTCCGGTGTGTACCAGTGGAACTCGTGGTTCGATGTTTTTCTGTACAACTCGTCGAATCCGAAGTTGAGCACGTTGCAATATGAATTGATGAAGGTGTTACAGAACACGAACGCGACGATGACGTCGCGGACGGCGTCGGACGCTTTTGCGAGTTCTCCGGCTCTTGAAAACAATTTTGTAACGCCGACGTCGATCCGGGCGACGATGACGATTGTCGCAAGTGTCCCGATCATTATGGTTTATCCTTTCTTGCAAAAATATTTTGTCAAAGGAATGACGCTGGGAGGCGTCAAAGAGTGACGGTGCCGTCGCTTTCGCAGGTGTTCTCCAGTGATTTTGCGATCGGCGCGGCGGTTAACGCGCGAACGATTCGGTCGCATCGCGACCTCGTGGTGGAGCATTTCGTCTCGGTGACGCCGGAAAACGAAATGAAGTTCGAGCGTTTGCAGCCTGCTGAAGGGTTGTATACGTTCGAGGAGGCCGACCGAATCGTCATGTTCGCGAAGGAATACGGGCTTCGCGTCCGCGGTCATACGCTCGTCTGGCACAACCAGACGCCGGACTGGGTGTTCGAGCAGGACGGCCGTCCGGCGGACAGGCAGGTCGTGCTGGCGAGGATGCGGGCACACATCGAGACGGTCGTCGGCCGCTATCGGTCGGCCGTCTACTGCTGGGACGTCGTCAACGAGGCGGTTGCCGACGAAGGAACGGAACTGCTGCGCCGGTCGAAGTGGTTGGAGCTGGTCGGTCCGGATTATGTGGAGCAGGCGTTCCGGTACGCTCACGAGGCGGATCCGGATGCGCTTTTGTTTTATAATGATTACAACGAGTGCAATCCGGAAAAGAGGGAAAAAATCGTCCGGCTTCTTCGGTTGCTGCTCGATCGCGGCGTTCCCGTGCACGGCGTCGGCATGCAGGGGCATTGGGATCTGGAACATCCTACAGCGGACGAGATTCGTTCAGCGATCGAGCGGTACGCTTCGCTCGGGTTGCGGGTGCAGATTACGGAGCTGGACGTGTCGGTATACGGCTGGCGGGACCGGGATCGCGATTCGTGGCCGGCGATGCCCGATCCGGCGCTGCTCGAACGCCAGGCGGCGCGGTATGAAGAGATTTTCCGCCTTTTCCACGAGTATCGCGACGTCATCGACGGCGTAACGTTCTGGGGCGTCGCCGACGATGCGACGTGGCTCGATCATTTTCCGGTACCTGGGCGCAAAAACTGGCCGCTTCCGTTTGATGAGGCGCATCGGCCGAAGCCGGCGTTTTTCGCGATGTTGCGGGCAGTGGGGCAGGTTTGAGAAAAAGGCTTTCGGGCGGCCTTTCGCGGACGACAGTCCGTGAAAGGCCGCCTGGCTTTTCGGCGGATGTTCTCAGCGAGCTTCGGCCGTTGGGAAATCAGTTTCCGTGAGCCGGACGAACGCGGCGACGAGCTGTGGATCGTGTTCGCGACCCGCTTTTTCCCGAAGGATGCTGGCTGCGTCGGCCGGATGGTACGGCGACGTCCGGTCGTTGACGAGATGGTCGAAATCGTCGGCGATCGCGCAAATGCGGGCGAACAGGTGAATGTTCTGACCGTCGAACCGTTTCGGATAGCCGCTGCCGTCGACTCGTTCGTGATGCTGAAGTGCTACGTGCGCACTGAACAGCGGAAATTCGGGATGTTTCCGGAGAAGATGAAAGCCATTCCAGACGTGCGTTTCCGTTCCGCGTTCGTCGGCCAATGCGTAGCCGATGTCGTGAAGAAGGGCGCCGAGCGCCAGTTGCTTGAGCTGAAGCATGTTGAGGCTCAGCCGGGCTCCCAGAAGCGCGGCTAGAAAGCAGACGTTAGTACGGTTCGGTTTCCGGCAGCCGGACGTCCTTGTAGCGCAGGCGGAAGTCCGGTTTGGCCAGCGCGGTGTCGACGATCCGGTTGGCCAGTTCCGAAACGGGGCGAAATGTGAACGTGCCGGTCCGCTTTGCCTCGCGATAGGCGTTGCGCACGACGCCGGCGGCCGCGGCCCGGAAGTCGCGCCCGAGTCCGTCGGCCTGTTCGGAGGACGGATCGGCTTCGGTTGCTGCATTCGCGCCGGCTGGTGCGTTTGCCGTGGCGTCTGTCGCTACGGTTACCGTCGCGGCGTGTGCCGGCTGCGTCGTGCAGTCACCGGCCGGCGGGATGTCGACGTAGACGCCGTTCGGGCGCAGCCGCATGACGAGGGGAAGCATCGATTCGGTCAGGATGACGCCTTCGCGGACGAGCAGCCGGCCGTCGGGGCCATACAAGCGGCTGCGCAGCCGGACTCCGGGGCGAAGTTGTTCGGCAGTGAGGAATTGCACGGCGCTCCCTCCTTCTGCGGTGATCGTTGCGTCGGTTTGTATTAAAACATTTCGTAGCATCGTACCGGTTTGAAACCGGACCGATTCACGGACGACGGCTCGGGCTTGAGGGACGGTTGTTTTGTTTTTCCTGATGTTGTGGATGGGACAAGAAGGAAATTCGAAGGCTTTGTCGAATTTTGAAAGAAGACACGTGCAAGGGGGATTTATGAGCGTGGATGTAAAACAAGCATTGGAGGAGATTCAAAGTCGGACTTCCGTCATCGATCAAAAGTTCGAGCTGGTGGCGGTGACGCCCGTGTTGGTGCATGGAGCGAATAAGGGAACTGCCGAATGGCGGTCTCCGTCGGTGCGCGGGATGTTGCGGTACTGGTGGCGGGCGGCGCGTTGGGACGGCGTTCCGGGCGCGGGGGGAAAGTCCGGGCCGGCGCCGAAAGAGTTATTGAAAGAAGAAATGACCTGGTTCGGTGGATCGGCTGGCGAAAAGGAGAGCAGTCGTTCGCCGGTGGATGTATTGACATATGACAACAGAGCTGTGCAAAAAGCATTTGATCTGTTGCTTCATCGACAAGAAAAACGGGGGACATCGATCGGATTTCAGCCGGGATCCGTCCTCAAGTTGGCGTTTCAGCCGAGATCCAAGCTTGATAGACTCGGTTCTTTGCGAAATTACTCTGTTTTACTTGATTGGTGGATTCTGCTTGGAGGGCTCGGTTTACGATCAAGACGCGGATACGGTTCGCTTGCCCGGAAGGAATGGGCTTGGCGAACGGTCGCCGATTACGTTCAAGAATTGTCCCGCGTGATCCAGGCCTGGCGAACCGTCGGAGCGGGCTTTGCAGGCGGATGTACGGTCTATACCGACCGTCATGTCGGCTGTGTGTTAGAGACGCGCCACGGCCCGACGAGTCATCCGACGCTGCGGTCGGTATGGGTGGGAAAACCGTTGGATGACTGGCGCGGAGCGGTAAGAGCCATCGGCGAAGCCTCCCATCACGCCAATCCGGGCGGCGGAGTGCTCGGCAAAGGCGGAAGCGGAAGGCTCGCTTCCCCGCTTCACTGCACCGTCAAAAAGATCGGCGACAAATACATCCCCGTCGTCGCCGAAGTTCATACCGATGATTTCGACCACAAGTCGAAAAGATACGAGGATGCAAAATTACAATTTCTTCGACATCTCGGAGTGAACGTCGTATGAACGGGTCGACCAACCGGTGGATGGCGGTGATGAGCATCGGGCCGGTGCAGTCGTTTATCGCAGCTTCTCGCAAGACCGAAGATCTGTGGGCCGGCAGCTACATCTTGTCTCATCTCGCTGCTGAAGCGCTGAAGTCGTTTCCGGAAGACGAGTTTCAGGCGGTGTCGCCGAAACGCCCAAACGACGGAGCGACCGACATCGCATCCTTGCCGAACCGGATCCTGCTTGTGACGCAACCCGAGTCTACTTTCACCGCCGAGCAGCTCGCGCAAAAGATGCGGACCGTCGCCAAATACGTCCGGTTTCAGTTCGAGCGGATTTGTGCGTCGGCCGTCGAGGAGGCATTCGAGCGTTCTGCTCCTTTTTTTGATGAATTTAAGCAGAAAGCCAAGCACCAAGCGGCTGCGGCGATCGAGGTGTTCTGGGCAATCGAGCCGTTCCACGGCGAAGACGGCTTCGACCGGGCCAAAGCGGTGTTGGAGCGACGGCTGGCGTCGGCGAAGAACGATCGTGTTTTCGGACCGGATGAACAAAACGGCGCGATCTGCACTGTCTGCGGTGAACGCGAGGCGCTCTGGGGCAGGGGCGGATCCTGGTCGAAGCAGCTAGAGCAATACGGCAAACGGGAATGTTTCGGCGATCCCGTCGACCGTGAAGAGCGGGACGTTTCCGGAAGCGTTCGTCGGGTCAGCCGCATCCGCGAAGGCGAATGTCTGTGCGGTGTCTGTCTCGGCAAGCGGATGGCCAGAAATTTTTACAAAAGAGAAATTCCCGGCTTTGCGTTTCCATCGTTTCCTTCGACGCTCGATATAGCGGGTGGCGGGACGTATGTCGCCTTTCTAATGATGGATGGCGACGATATGGGCGGCTGGTTTTCCGGCGAGCGGCGAAGCCGGCATCCCGAACCGATGTCGCCGATCAGGTGGCAGACGTGGGTTAGCGACCGGCTTGCGCGTTATTCGCGGCAACGCGTCGATCTGATCGTGCGCAGGTTCGGCGGGGAGCGGGCGAAAACGGTATACGCTGGCGGCGACGACGTGCTGGCGATTTTGCCGCCGGAGCGAGTGCTCCAGGTCGCGGGAGAGTTGCGCAAGACGTTCGGAAGCGCCGACGGCCTCGACCCTTCGGCGACTTCGTCGATCGCGCTTGTGATCGCGCATGAAAAGGCGCCGTTGTCGCACGTCCTCAAATATTTGCGTCAGCTGGAGAAGCGGGCGAAAGCGTATCGGAGTCCCGACGGACGAAGACACAAAGACGCGCTCGCGATCGCAGTCATGGCGCGCAGCGGTGAAATCCACGAGGCGGTCGTGCCGTGGCGGCTGGAGTCCGGCGACTGGACCGTCGATCGGTTGAACCGGTGGGTGGACGATCTGGAGCGGCATTTGTCGGATACGTTTTACTACCGGTTCGCTGAAGCGTTTATGCCGCTCGTCGGTTCGAGTGTATCGGGCATGTTCAGGAAAAGCGCGGGCGCCGGGCGAATCCGGCCGACGGGCGACCGCGTGCGCGACGACGACCTGATGCGCACCGAGCTCGAACGGCTGATTCGCCGGTCGCTGAAAACCGGCGAGACGTCCGTCGATGCGGGCCGGTATGCGGAAGAACTGGTTGAACTGCATGCCGACATGAGTTCGACCATCGAGTGGCTTCATTTGATCAGTATTTTGACCTTTATTCGCCGTATCAGGAAAAAGCAAAAAGGGGGTTCGGCCGAACATGTTGTTTGAGTTGCGGCCCGCCGACACTTTCTTTTTCCGCGACCATCGGCCGTTTGCGGTCGGAGAGGATTCGGCGGCCGCCGGGCTGTTCCCCCCGCGGCCTGGGACGGTGTACGGCGCTTTGCGCACGGCGTATGTGCTGCGGCATTCGGACCTGGAGACGTTCTACGCGGGACGGGACGAGGCCGTCCGCGCCTGGATGGGCACGCCTTCGGAAAAAGGTCGGTTCCGGTTGCGCGGCGTTTTTCTGAAAGTCGGCGACGACTTGCTGTTGCCGGTCCCGTTTGACTGTGTCGTCGTCGGCAAGACAGGCGATTCCGCCCGGCGGCTCAAGCTGGTGTACGAGCCGGAACGGGCTGGGTGGGCGTCGGATGAGTCCGCCTGGCGGCTTTACAGCAACAGCCGGGAGAAGACGGAATCGGCGGCGGGGATGTATGTCCGCCTGAATGATTGGAAACGACACCTGTTCGGCGGCGATGAGCCGATGCCGGCCGTTCAGGTGTACGGCCGCCTGGTCGTCCGCGAGCCGAAAATCGGCATCGCGCTCGATCCGGCCACCCGCCGCGCCCGCGACGAAATGCTGTACCGCGTCGAGATGGGGCGCTTCCATGAAGAGGAGGGCCGCGCCGTCAGCCTGGTCGCGGAGGCCGACGACGATGACGCACCGGATTTTGCGGATATCCCGATGTTGCGGCTCGGCGGTGAAAACCGGCCGTGGACGCTTCGGCAGCTGCGCGGTTCGCTCGAGGTGCTGACGGCTGCAGAACGGGCGGAAGTTTCCCGGCGGATCCGAGAAACGGGTATCGCGCGCGTTGTGTTCCTGACACCGGCGATCTGGAAACGCGGCAATCGGCCGGAACGTTTCGATTCCGAAACAGGCGTCTGGCGGATCGACGACGGACTGGAAGTCCGCATCCTTACCGCGGCGCTCGGGCGTCCGGTCGTGATCGGCGGCTGGGATATGGCGCGCAACCGTCCGAAGCCGAGGCGCAACGCGTTGCCGGCAGGCGCGGTCGTGTACGTCGAAGTGAAGCCGTCGCTCGCCGAGACGTTCGTGGAAACGGCGTTCCGCCGTTCGTTGTCCGACGAGCTCAGCGAGGAAGGCTACGGCCGCGCCGTCGTCGGCGCCGCGGAAGCCGTCGGCGGCGTGGGCGTCGAGGCGCGATAACTTTTTCGTGATAAAGAAAAACGGGGTGAAGATGGTGAAAACGCAAACGCAAGGCATGTTGTTGTACGCGGTGACGTCGGTCCATCCGGGCAGCGGCAGCGAAGTCGGTTTCGTCGATTTGCCGATTCAGCGCGAAAAGCATACGCGGTTTCCGAAAATCGAAGGTTCGTCGCTCAAGGGCGCGATCCGGGCGGCCGCGCGTGAAGCGACGGGGGACTCCGATGAAGAGAAGCGGAAACTTGAACTGGTCTTCGGCGGGGAACCCGGGGGCAGGGAGGAACCGAGCGCGGGTGCCGTCACGCTGACCGACGCGCGCGTGCTTTTGTTTCCCGTCCGGTCGATGCGGCGTGTGTTCGTCTGGATCACGTGTCCGTTCGTGCTCGAGCGGTTCAACCGTGAAGCGGAGGCATACCGCGATTCTTACGGCGTCGAGGCGCCGGCTTTGCCGGTACCGGAACCGGGCTGTGTTTCGTCGGCCGACATGCTGGTCGGTCCGGGCGGCGAGCGGAACGACAAGGGGCGTTTGGTCCTGGCGGAATATACGTTTTCCGGCTGTCGCGTCGACGAACAGGCGAAACGATTGGCCGACCAGCTGGAGCAATGGCTCGGTGAAGACCAAAAAGGCCGGGTCGTCGCGCGTCTTGCGGTCGTCTCCGACGAAGATTTCGCCGATTTCGTCCAGCTGGCGACCGAAGTGCAGGCGCGCATCCGGATCAACTATGAAAGAGGAACTGTCGCCGACGGGGGCCTGTGGTACGAGGAACACGTGCCGCCGGAGACCGTGTTTTACGCCTACCTGTTCGCCTTTGATTCGGTCAAGGCAGCCTTCAAGGACGCGGGCGGTGAGAAGCGCGAGGTTTCTATGTCGGCGGAAGAAGTTATGCGGTATCTGAAAGATCCAAAGCGGGTGCCCGACGTTTTCCAGCTCGGCGGCAACAGCTCCGTCGGGCGCGGCATGCTGAGGAAAACGTGGTTTTAAGCGACGGGGAAAGGGCGTGAACCGGATGGCGCAAGGCATCAAGCGGGAACAGATCGAAAACGGCCGCGCCGCATATGCTTACGACGCGGTGGTCGGTTTTGTCAACGATCCGAAAAATGAAAAAGAATTGCACAACTATCGTTCTTATATGTTGAAACTTTCGGCGATGATCCAGACGAACGGGCTCGCGCAGGCGATGGCGTTTTATTACAGTAAGGGCGGTACTTATCGAAAAATTTATGAGCAAATTCAGAAGTGGATGGAAAGTCTGTTTGGACCGTGGGAAGAAGAGACGGAACGTTTGGAAGCTGCGCCCGGCGGCCGTCGCGACGATCGCCCGTCCGGCAAAAACAGCGGTCGTGACGCGAAAGACGACGACGGATGGATCCGTCATCTGCTGAAATGCGACAGCCGGGAATACCGCATGATGACGGTCGAGACGCTGGCGCTCGTTCAATGGATGGCCCGAATCGCGGCGGGGAAAATCAAGTCGGCGTCCGACGGCGACGGCGCGAAAGGGGCGTCCGGGTCGTGACGGAGACGGCGCGCTACCATCCGCGGGATACGGTGGAAGTTTTTTGGCAGAATAAGCAGCAAATTGAAAATTTATGGTATAGAATACATTATTTTCAAGTCGTTCGACATAAAAAGGACAAAAAATCCATATGTAAGGATTTGGAATCCAAGCTGCCGCTTCAGAATACGCTCGCAGTGCTGCAGGAGGCCGTGAATCTCCGCGTCTACGCCTTGTTGTCGTCCGCGCTGCCCGGTTGCATCCGCATCGCCAGCATGCGCCCGAACGGACGGCTCGTCCACGGCCTCGGCGGCGCGCATTGCCGGGAAACGGCCTTGACGCTGCATCCCCTTTACGGCGTGCCGTATATCCCTGCAAGCAGCCTGAAGGGGCTCGTCCGCCACTGGCTGACGGCTCAATTCGGCATGGAGGCGGAGTGGATCCGCGTCATGCTCGGCGATGAAAACCGCGAGGGGTGTGTGCGTTTTTACGATGCGTTTCCCGATCCGGCTACGGAGTGGGAACTTCAGCCGGACGTGTTGACGGTACATTTTCCCGACTATTATACAGGCCAAAAGGCGGCGACCGACGATCAGGAGCCGAATCCGGTCGAGTTTTGGACCGTGGCGGATGCGGCCGAGGAAAAAAGCGGGGATGCTCCAACGAAACCGGCGAGAATGCTTTTCATGCTGTCGGCCACCGGGCCGGGGCGAGACGGGCAGGATTGGCTAAAAGTTGCCTGTACCGCGTTGAGCCGGGCGTTAATGGAATGGGGAATCGGTTCGAAAACGTCGTCCGGTTACGGCCGCTTCGACGATTGGCGGGACGAAACCGAGGAATGGGTCGAGCGATTCAAGCAGGAAACCGAGCGAAGACGGGCGGAAGCAGAGCGGCACCGCCGTGAAGAGGAACAGCGACGCCTGGAGGAAGAGCGGAAGCGTCTTGAAGAAGAACGCCGTCGCCGTCTCGAAGCGATGCCGCTGGAAGATCGGTTATGCGAGGAGATCGCCGGGCTGGGCAAGGGAGGGCAGGACATCCAGCGGAGCAAAGAATTATTTAACCAATTTATCAATCAATTATCAGGAGAAGCGCAAAAAAAGCTTGCCGCGGCGCTGAAGGCGTACTGGCAGAGCGTCGGTGAATGGGAAGGATCGAAGCTTTCTCCAAAGCAGCGGGAGAAAGTCCAACAGATTCAACGGATTTTGGGGGAATAGGAGGAAAAATCCATATGGCAAGAAAAATGTTCACTTTTCTAGGAGTTGCGGTCTATCAGCCTTGCACGTATGAAATGGGCTCATTTCGATCTAAGGAAAGGCGTTTCACTTCCCTGGCGATTCTGGATATTCTACAACAGCAGTCAGGGCCATGGGGACCGGACGACCGCCTGATTGTTTTCGCGACGCCGAAGGCCAAAGCCGACAACTGGGATCAGACCACGAGGGAAAGAAAGCACGGAGACAAAAATGTTCCCTATGAAACCCTGGAGGCGGCCTTGACATCCGGTCGTGAGACGTTTCCGTTCAAGTATGAGTTCAGGTTGATCGAAAGCGAACATGCGACGGCGGCGGCGGATCAATGGAAATTGTTCAATCAGATCGCGGAATTAATTCACGACGGCGACGAAGTGTATTTCGACATCAGTTTTGGGTTTCGTTTTTTGCCGGTCATGGCTTCCGCGATATGGACCTACGTGCGGACTTTGCGCCGCGATGTGAAATTGGGCGGGGTGTATTACGGCGCTTATGAAGCCGGGCAGTCGAACGCGCCTGACGCGCAATCCAATGGGCAGAGTAAGCGGATCGCGCCTCTCGTCGATATCACTTCGATGGTCCGACTCGGCGAGTGGGCGAATGCCGTCACGCTGTTCGACCGGGCGGGTGATTTGTCGATGTTGGAGGAGTTGACGCGGGAGACATGGAAATCGGTGTACGGATCCCCTTCGATGGAATCCGGTACTATCCGTCAGATAAGAAAAATTATAAGTGAATTGGGGAATTTAGTAGATGCCTTGGCTACATGCCGAATGGCGGCTCCTACACCGCCTCCATCGGAAAAAAATGCGGATAATAAAGCGCACGGTAGAAAGGACAAATCTACTTTCGCTCGTGTTAAAAATTTGGCTGATCTTTTCGAAGAGCTGAATCAGTACGCGATACCTTCCGACAACGAGCTTGCTCCGATTACCTCGTTATTCAGCAAGATCGGTCATCTGATCGAGCAGTTGAGGACGGACGACAGAGTCGAACATTACTGGTCTGCTGCACAATGGTGCGTTGATCACAACCGAATTCAGCAAGCCTATACGTTTTTGCTGGAAGGAGTGATTTCTAAAATTTGCATTGAAGCTTTTGGGGAGGAAAAGACAAATGATGAAAGATCAAGAACATTAGTGACAACATTGATTAATTATGTAAACCAGAAAAAAGAAGATAAAATTACATCACTTTCAACCAAATATTCACCAGACGTGTGGAATCCGATTTACGAATATGTAATGAAATTGGAAAAATCGATTGTGGGAATTCTTGATTCTTTGCGCACCTCTCGCAATGATATGATGCATGGCGGTATGAACGACGATCCTTCCGACCCGGAAGCTTTGAAGTCGAAAATCAAAAGTTTTCTTGAACAACTTCATCCTTCTTACGAATATTTCAAGTGTCCTCGATCTAGTTCGGAGTTGTCCATCTAAAATTAATCGGCTGTTCTTCTCCGGCTCGGCTCATTCGGAGAAGACGGCCGTATTTTTTGGGATAACCAAAATTTATGGAAATATCGGGTACTCCCGAAACCGGACATGCCGGAACACTTGGCGCCGGACGACGGAGCCGTCGGGCTGAGCGTGGTCTTCGCTTTCGCGTCTCGTCGTTGCGTAAACGGGAATGCGGCGATGGGCGAAACACCAGCTCGAGACGAGAAACGTCGCACCGAATTCGCCCTGCACCCAGACGAGGTCGCCTTCGGCCGTCGATTGTTCCAACCACGCCAATAAGGGGGCGAAAGCCTCTTTCGGGAACGGTCCGTCCGGCGGCACGGACGTCCAGAGCGTGCGGAATTCGTCGGGTAGCGGGACGATGCGGCCGACGCCCCATTCGTTTTCCAGCTGGGCAAGCTGTTCAGTCGTCGGTTGGTGGGAAAGTAGGATTGCAACACTTTTCATGCATGCCGCTCCTCCTTAATTAAATGCCGTATCCGGACGACCGTTTTGCGCCGACGGCTTCTGCTTCCGACTCGGCGCCTGTTTCAAAAGGTTCGCGTAACGATTCTTCCCAATTCGACATCGCTCTCCAGAAATCCTTCCGCCGCTTTAAAAATTTGTCGTGCTGGCCCCTTTCCTAACCCGATGGTATAATGGTCAGAAGGAACTTCGAAACATCACCGATCATCCTCTCGGATGCCCGGATGGGAGGCGTTTTCCCGATCATGCCGTCTGCCGCCGTCATTTCTTCCGACCGTCTCCAGGCCTTGCGCCAAGCCGTACTTGAACAGTTCGAGCCGCACATTCTGGAGCGCGGTCTTGTTTACGAACTCACAGGACGCATTCTCGACCTGTCGGTCGACGGCAGCGTCGTCTCGGCGCATGTCGAGGGAACATCCGTCTACCGTGTCGCCCTCGATCTCGATTTTTTCGGCATCAGCACTTGCACGTGCCCATACGGAACCGGGTTTTGCAAACATCTGGCAGCCGTCGCCTTCCGCGTGCTGCGCGAGTTCGGGGCGGATCGCCCGGAGGAATGGGGAATTTTTCAGGAAACGGTCGCGCGGCTTCCGGCTCCACGGCCGAAAAACGATTTCCGCGCCCCCGCATGGGCGACCGCCGCGGCGCATGTCGCGGTATGCGCGCAGGATTCCGGGCTGGCGGCGTGGCGTGCGTTTTACGACCGGACGTTCCGGGAATGCCGCAGGCGGTTAGGAAGCGGCGGCGTCATGACGATCCGCGAGACGTTCGCCTCGCTCGACAAGGTGTCCGACGCATGGAACGAGCCGTGGCGGTCCTGGTTCGGTTTCTGGACCGTCGTCTGGGCGATGGAAAACGTGGAAAACCTCCTCTCCGACAGTTGGCTCGGCAGCTGGGCTTTCATCCGGCGCGACTGGGAAAGTTTGTCCGAAAAACGGCTGGCGGACCGCGTGCGGTCGCTGCCGGCGAAGGAGGAACCGTTCGCGTCGTTTTGCCGCGAGGCCGCTGTTCATCTGGCCGAAAAGGCGGGTACGCCGCGGCCGGGTCAGCGCGTGGCGTTTCATCCCGGCTGGTTTTCGCTGCTCGCGTTTTTGTGGCGGAAAATCGACGGCGGACGGAGCGGCGGCTGGACGGCTGATCCGGACGTTTACGCGCGGACGCGGCATTCCGCCTGGGTCCAGGCGCTTTTTCTCGTGATGGACGGCCGCGACGACGAAGCCTGGGAAAAAGTGCGGCCGTATGCGGTTCACGGCACCGTCGCGCCGGGCGTGCGGATTGCAGAGACGCTCGTCGCCCGGCGAGAGCCGGAGCGGGCGGCATTCTGGCTGGAGCGGCTGGCCGAATCGATCGAGGCCATGGACGAAGGGGACTGGCGAGACTATCTTGCCGCATGGCGACGGCTGTGCGACGCTTCCGGCGGCGACGCGGCGGGAACGGAGCGATTTTTGCAAGTGCTTCGTTCCTTCTTGCCGCGCAGTCTTCCTTATTATGCAGACGCGCTGTCGGCGGCGGGACGCTATCGCGAATGGGCCGACCTGCTGATGGCGGCGGGATTTGTTTTCAACCTGGACGATCCTTCCCGGCTGTCCGTCATCGAGAAAAAGGATCCGGAAGCGCTGTTGCCGCTTTTTCATCAGACGGTAGAATACTGGATCGGCCAGCGCAACCGGACGGCCTATCGCGAGGCGGTGCGCGCGCTGAAACGGCTTGGACGGCTTTATCATAAGCTGGGCCGCGACGAGGAATGGCGGCGTTTTTGCGGCTGGCTGGCGGACAGGTACGGTCGGCTCCGTGCGTTTCAGGAGGAACTGAAAAGAGGGAAGATCGTTCCATGAACCTGCTGGCGGAGGGGGTCGCGGTCAGCTGTGTCCCGACCGACGGCGGCAAATGGCACCTGGTCGGCGAGACGCCGGACGGTAAGCGGCTCGACCGGTTTCGGCTGAAAACCGCGGCGTTCGGCTGGCATGCGCGATCGTTTTACGGCGCGGCGGTGGAGGAAGGCGACGCCGGTCTGTTGTTGACGCCGCTTCAAGCGCTCGACTTTTTGTCCGGTTCATGTTCGCTCGCGCATATCGCGTTCCGGTTCGACGAGCGGACGGAGCCGTTCCGCACCGCCGCCCGGCTGATAACGGAGGTGCTCGCCGCCGGGATGTTCGTGCCGATGCCGGACGCTTCCGGACGCCGGCCGGTCCGGTGGGCGATGCGTCCGACGGGAACGGTAGCGGAAGCGTTCGAGCGCCTGGCGGTTTCGCGGCCGGCGCAAGAGGTGCGACTGTGGGATGAATGGTTTTCGGAAGCGGTCTGGGAGCTGATCGAAACCGACGCGCGGGTCGGCGGGGCGTGGCGGCGTCTGTGCGAGGAGGCTCCGCTTCTGGCGAGATTGGGTGAGCCCGACGGTAAAACGGCGGCCGGGGCCGGATCGCCGCCCGGATCGCCCGTCGCGGCCGACGGCGCGGACGTGCGGACGGCGGACGGTGCCGGGGAGCGGGCCTCGGCTTCGGACGGCGCGGAAGCTGCGGATGCCGCCTCACCGCGTTTTTACGAGGACGAATGGCTGGCGGCGATCGGCTGGCGCAAGGATGAGGCACCGTTTCGCCCGGCGCTTCAGCTCGTCGAGCCGGAGGCGCCGGATGACGGCTGGACGCTCCGGATCGTGCTGCAGGACAAATCGGATCCGTCGCGCGTCGCGGCGCTGGAAGGTGCCGGGCTGTCGCCGGGACGGTTCGATCCGCCTCCGGAATGGGGATGGCCGCCGGATTGGCGTCGACTGGCGAAGGCCAAGGCGGAACCGTTTGCCCGGGGATGCGCCGAATATCTGGCGGCGCGCGGACGTACGGACGCCGCGGAGGGCTGGCCGGTCGTGCTGGACGAGGCGGAGGCGTGGGCGTTCCTCACGGAAGACAGCCTGAAGCTGGCGCAATACGGCTATACGGTACTGTTGCCGCTGTGGTGGGAAGAGGCGCGAAAAGCGCAACTCAGGCTGCGCGCGCAGGTCCGATCGGCGCCGGGAAGCGGGCTTCGCTATTTTACCATGGATCGCGTGCTGGCGTTCGACTGGAAGCTCGCCGTCGGCGACGTCGAATGGAGCGAGGCGGAGTTTTTGCGACTCGTCGAGGAAAACCGGCGGCTAATCCGCCACGGCGGCCGCTGGGTTGCGCTCGACCCGGCGACGGTATCGGCGATCGTCCAGCAGATGCGCCGGTTCGCCAAACAGCGCGGGATGACGTTGCGCGAGGCGTTCGCGCTGTATTTCGGCGGCGGCGAAGAGATCGCCGTCGCGGCGGCAGGGGGAGCGGGCGATTCGACCGCGCCGGTCGATACGGCTGCGTCCGCGGTCGTCGGGTCGGAAGCCGACTTGCTGCGGAAACTCCGGCTCGAAATCGAGCTCGACGACATGCTCGCCGGCATGGTCGCCGGACTCGAAGCGGCGCAGTCGGTGCCGCGCGTCGGCAAACCGGCGGGATTTTGCGGCGAACTGCGCGATTACCAACTGGACGGCGTGTCGTGGCTTCTGTTTTTGCGCCGGTTCGGGCTGGGCGGCTGTTTGGCCGACGATATGGGGCTCGGCAAGACCGTCCAATGGATCGCCTATCTGCTGCACGTGCGGGAAAACGAGCCGGACGCCGGTCCGTCGCTTCTCGTCTGTCCGACGTCGGTCGTCGGCAACTGGCAAAAAGAACTCGAACGCTTCGCTCCGACGCTGCGCGTTCACGTCCACCACGGCCCGCGCCGGCCGAAGGGCGAGACGTTCGCGGCGGCGGCGGCGAATGCCGACGTCGTGCTGACGACGTACGCGCTCGTCCACCTCGACCGCGACGAACTGGCGTCGGTCGACTGGGATTCCGTCTGTCTCGACGAGGCGCAGAATATCAAGAACGCTTATACGAAACAATCGGAGGCGGCGCGCAGCCTGCAGGCGCGTCACCGCGTCGCGCTGACCGGCACACCGATGGAAAATCGTCCTGCCGAGCTGTGGGCGCTATTCGATTTCCTGAACCCTGGTTATCTCGGCAGCCTGCGCGAATTCGAGCGAACGTTCGGCCGTGCGGCCCAGTCGGCGGCGGAGCCGGCGTCTTCGGAAGAAGCGGAGGCCGCGCGCGAGGCGCTGGAGCGTCTGCAGAAACTCGTCCGCCCGTTTCTGCTTCGCCGCACTAAAAAGGATCCAGCGATCCGCCTGTCGCTGCCGGACAAGTTCGAGACGAAAACGTACGTCGCGCTGACGGCGGAACAGGCCGTCCTGTACGAGGCGATCGTGCGCGACATGCTCGAAGCGGCGGAACAGGCGACCGGCATGGCGCGACGCGGCGCCATTTTGGCGGCGCTGACGCGGCTGAAACAGGTGTGCAACCACCCGGCGACCGTACGCGGATGGGAAGCGCAGGCGGCGGAAGCTACGGAGACTGCGCGCGCCGGGGCGTTTCGCGATCGGGCCGAGGCCGAGGCGTTCGCCGAGCGGTCGAACAAGCTCGTCCGCTTGGCCGAGCTCGTCCGCGAAGCGCGCGCCGAGGGCGACAAATGCCTCATTTTTACCCAATACGTCGATATGGGCCGGTTGTTGCAGGCGGTATTGCCGCACCTGATCGGGGAAGAGGTGCCGTTTTTGCACGGCGGCGTGCCGAAAGCCGAGCGCGATCGGCTGGTCGCTGCGTTCCAGTCGGGCGAACGCGGCTCGCCGGGCGTGTTCGTGTTGTCGCTGCGCGCCGGCGGCACCGGGCTCAATTTGACGGCGGCCAGCCAGGTGTTTCATTATGACCGTTGGTGGAACCCCGCTGTGGAAGAGCAGGCGAGCGACCGCGCGTACCGGATCGGGCAGACGAAAGACGTGCAGGTGCATCGGCTGATCGCGCTCGGCACGATTGAGGAGCGGATCGACGAGATGATGGAGCGCAAGACCGACCTTGTCCGGAGCGTCGTCGGCGGCGGCGAACAGTGGGTGACCGAGCTGTCCGTCGCCGAGCTGCGCGAGCTGTTTGCGCTTCGCCGGCGCTGGGCGGACGAGGGGTAGGCGAAAAAAGGCGCCGCGTCGCAGCGCGCGTTTGCGTTGCGCGGACGGCTGGCAGGGAGGTTGGGAGCGTATGAACGAGGACAAGGGCGATCGCGTGGTCCCGCCGGCGGGAGAACCCGACCGGGCGTATAGCCGGGACAAATGGGGTGAACGGCCGGCGGACGGAGCGGCCGGCCCGACCGGCGGGGACGCCATGTCGCCGGCGTGGCGTGAGTTTTATGAGGCGGTGCGCGAGGCTATCCGTTCGACTGCCCGCCCGTAACGACGACCAACGTCCCGCCGGCTTCGCGCACGGGCAAAAAACGCGCCCGCTCGTTCGGCGTCCGGTTCGGCGCATGCAGCGCAAGGCGCAGCCCGCCGTCGAACGCGCGGAACACCATCCCGTGGCCGCCGTCGTCGCGAAACAGCGGCTCCGGATCGTGCATCCACGGGCCTTCCAGCTTGCCGGACGCGGACCGCGCGACGCCGAGCGCGTACACGTTGCGGACGAAGCTGGACCAGAGCATGACGAGCCCGCCGTCGGACAGGCGAATCAGAAATGGGCCGTCGGTCACGTAAATCGTCCGCGACGGGTCTTTCGCCCAGACATAAGGCGTCGTCCACGGCGCTTCCGACGCGCGGAACAGCGTCACCGGCTCGCCGACGGTCCGCTTGAAATCCGGCGACAGCCGGATGGCGCAAATCTCGCCGTCGCCGACCTGCGTCCACTCGTGGCAGAACACCATCCACGGAGCGCCGTCGTGGTCGAAAAACAGCGTCCCGTCGAGACAGCTCCAGCTTTCCGGCGTCACCGGCCCGTCGCTGTGGGGACGAAACGGCCCGCTCAGCCGATCGGCGACGAGCACCGCCGTGCCGAGCAGTCCGTTCGATTTGCGCCGAAACGTCGCGAACATGTAATAGAGATCCCCGACGCGGTAAACTTCCGGCGCCCAGAAATTTTTCTCCGCATAAAAGCCGGGCTCCGGCCGGAACGCCGGATACGGCCCTTCCCAACGCTCGAGATCGTCGCCGACGTACACGTCGAAGCCGACACCGGTTTCCCAAATGTTCCGGTCCGTGCTGCCGAACAGGTAATATTTTCTTTCCTCCGGCACCGGCACGACGAACGGATCGCGGATTTGCAGGTCTTCCGTCCGGATCAGGCCCAAGGCCGGTTCCTCCCTTCATCTGTAAAGGTCACTCGAAAGTCGGCCAGACGACGCCCGGAGCTTCCGCTCGAACGAACCGATCGCCTTCTAGCCGCCACACCTCGTTGCCGCCGACCGACACGCGGTATTCCCGCGACCGCGGCCATAGCCTCACGATGCCTTCGATGCGGCGCGGAACCATGCCGACGATCGCTTCGGGGGCGCCGGAGCGGTCCGTGACGACGCGCAGTCCGTACGAAAACTCGAACAGCCGCTCGCCGTCGCGGTAAGCCGTACAGACGTCTCGCCCGACCACAAGTTCGAACCTGGCACCGTCGACTGTTCGGCCGTATGCCGTCGCTTCGGCGATCGTCTCGCCGCGTTCGAGCGAATTCGGCAGAACACCTGTCCACCACAGCTTGCCTTCCGGCGTCGGCATCACCCCGCACGTCCGCTCCACCGTGTCGAGCACGCACAGCATCGCCGGGGCGTACGACTCGGTAAAGCCTTCCTCGCCCGTCCACGGATCGAGACATTGCGAAAACCTCGTCATCCGCACCGCCGCTGCCAGCGTCGGTCGGGCGATCCACGTCCACTCGACGTGACGGCCGTGCAAGTCGAACGCGTCCGGCGCGCGCAGAAGGCTCAAAAAATTCGTCGGCCCCCCCCAGCTGTTGCGGTCGGCGAACCGGTCGAACCGCGGGTCGTCCATCGCCAGCGACGTCGGCGGATATTTGGCGAAAAACTTGCGCGTGTTGAGCAAGTACCGCGACAGACACGCGTCGAAAAACGCGCGGTCGCCGACCTCGCACGCCAGCACCCGCAGCAAAACGTCGGACTGCACGCGGACGAACCGGCCGTGGCGGTCGCGATCGTAGAAAAAGCCGTCGCATTCGTCGTAACAATGTCGCCAGAGCGCCTCCAGCGTCCGCGCGGCTGCCTGGTCCCACGCGCTCGCCTCGCCCGCCAGCCCGAGCGCTTCGGCGATTTTCGCCAAATACCGTCGCTGGCAAAACGTATGCGCCGTCATGTCCGGCGCAAGAAACGGCAAAAACGGCGAGTCCGGGTCAAAGCGCGCCGCATCGCCGAGATGGGGCGTATCCGGCATATGCCAGAACCGCGGCGACATGTCGTGTCCGGTGTCGAAACAGCAGAACGCCTCGACGCATCCCGTACCGCGCGTGTTCCGCCGCGTCGTGAGCCATTCGTCGAAGCGGACGATCGCCTCGTACATGTCTTGTAAGAACGCCTTATCGTCCGTCCCGCTAGCGTCCCCCTCGCCGCGCCCGATGCGCCCATCGTCTGAATGATGGCTTCGGTCGGGCTGTTCGGCGAAGTCTCTGCGTCCGCCTTGCAGCCGCCAGTGTCGGTAGACGCTCCGCGCAAGCGGCGTCACGATCTGCACCTGCCGGTAAACCGGCCCGTCTTCCGTCACCTTGTAGGGCAACAGGCCGTCGTCGCGGCGAAAATCAGCGAACAGCCGGAACGTGTTTTCCGCGACGCGCGGCATAAACCGCGACGCCACCTCGGCGTTGATCGTTCCTGTGCTTTCCAGCCAGCAGCCGCGATAAACGCCGCCCTCGATCAGCGCCGGCCGGCCGCCGAGCGGCACGACGCATTCGCGGATCAGCCGGTAGACGGCAGACCTCCAGACGTGTTCCAGCCGCTCCGGCCGCGCGACAAACCGGACGTCGGCTTCCGCCCAGTCCTCCCAGGCGATACGCGCCGGCGGTTGTTCGACCGAATGCGGAAGCGCGCCGTCCGCCGTCTGCGGCAAACCGACAGCGGGAAAGTTACGCAGGCGTTCGAGTAAGTCTTCCATTCGAACCTCGACCCTCCCGTGCAAAAAGGTGCGCGACCCCCGGAAACGCCGTCTTTCGGGGATCGCGCCGCATCGCGCCGCTGATCAGGCGCCCGCATCCGTCATTTCGACGACTGCGCCGCCTGCTGCTGCTTGGCGACAATCTGCATGATGCCGTTGTAAAAGTCCGCCGCGGCTTTTTTGGCGTCCTTGCGGCCGAACGCGATTTCTTGCAGGCTCGTTTCGAGCAGCTTGTTCCACTCTGTGTATCCGGGCGGGTTGAAACTCAGCTTGACCGGCAGGTTTTTGCTCGTTTCCGATACGCGGTCGAGATACTCGTAGACCAGTTTGTCCTCCGGCGACGCGTTTTGCTTGAGCAGATCGCGCATTTTCGATGTGCCGGGGACGCCGCGGTTCGTGCCGAGAATTTTCGTTGCGTCTGGATCGTTGATCCAGAAATTCATCAGCAGGGCGACTTCTTCCGGGTGTTTCGTCTTCGCGTAACCGGACAGCCCTTGGCTCGATTCCAGAATGACGCCGTGGCCGTTCGGGCCTTGCGGCGGCAGCACGAGCGCGAGTTTGTCCTGCGTCAGCTTCTGGTGGGCGGCGAACAGGTTCGACGGAATCAGGTTCATCGCGACTTTGCCCGCGCTGACGAGCGATTTGTTCGGATCGTCCGGCGGATTGGCGACCTGCAATTCGGGCGTGACCGCCCCGCCTTCCTTATAAAGTCTTTCCCAGAACGTAAACCAGTCCTCGACGTCTTTCTGGTCGAAACCGACTTTGCTGTTTTCGGTATCATAGAACACTTTTCCTCTTGTGGCGAGGAAGACGCCTTTCATGCCCTCGACGCCGAACTGGTACGTGCCGTAGTATCCCTGGCCGAGCTTTTTGGACAGCTCGATGCTGATGTTTGCGAAATCGTCCCATGTCCAGTTCTCGTTCGGCAAAGGGATCCCGGCTTTTTCGAACATGCTGGCGTTAACCAGGATACCGCGCGAGTTGGCGCCCGCCGAAATGTGATACAGCTTGCCCTTGTACGTGCCGTATTCGATCAGGCTTTTGTCCATGTCGGACAGATCGAGCTGCTTGCCGACATAGGGCCCGAGATCGAGCAGCACGCCCTTGTCGGCGTAATCGGGATAGTTGCCGCCGAGGAAAAACACGTCGGGCGCGGTGCCGGACGCTAGCAGCGTGTTCAGCTTGTCGAAATAGCTCGAACTCGGCGCAAACTCGCCGACCACCTTGATGTGCGGGTACTTCTCCTCAAACTTCCGCAACGCCTGGTTCGTGATGTCCGCCCGCGTCTGGTCGCCCCACCACATGATGCGCAGCTCGACGGGTTGCGGGCTGGGCGAAGGCGAAGCGGCCGTCTGGCCGCCGGAAGCGGTGCCGCCGGACGTCTTGCCCGATCCGCCGCCGCAAGCAGGCAACAACGCGATCGACGCGGCGGCTGCGAGCGCAAGCCAACGCTTGTGCATGCGAAATCCCCCTTTGTTGAGAGATAGATTAAGTTTTTCAAGAATCATTTTAAATCGAATATAATTCCCCTTGAATTCGATTTCTTCGGAAAACCGTTGTCACTTTTTTCGGTTGTCCGCAACCGCCCGACTTGTCCGTCGGCGGCCCGCCGTCAGCCTTTCAGACCGGTCGTCGTAATGCCTTCGATGATGTACCGCTGGAAGGCGAAAAACACGACGGTCACCGGCAAAAGCGACAGCGTTGACATCGCCAATAGCGGCCCCCAGCTCGCGTCGCCGGACGGGTCGAGCAGCGACCGGATGCCGAGCGGGACGGTGAACAGCCGGACGTCGTTCAGATAGATCATCTGGCTGAAAAAGTCGTCCCACGTCCAGATGAACGTGAAAATCGACGTCGTGATCATCGCCGGTACCAAAAGCGGCACGACGATGCGCGCATAAATGCCGGCCGGCCCGGAGCCGTCGATCATCGCGCTTTCGTCCAGCTCGCGCGGAATGCCGCGGATGAACTGCACCATCAGCAGGATGAAAAACGAGTCGTGGGCCAGCCATTTCGGCACGATCAGCGGCCAGTACGTGTTGATCCAGTCGAGCCGGTGGTACAGGATGTATTGCGGGATCAACGTCACGTGGTACGGCAGCATGATCGTCACCAACATGAGCGCGAACCACAGCTTTTTCAGCCGAAACTCGAGCCGCGCGAACGCATATGCCGTCAACGAACAGGTGACCAAGTTGCCGAGAACGGATAGGATCGCGATCAGCCCGGAATTGGCGAAAAACCGGCCGAACGAGACGCCGAGCAACCCTTTCCACCCGCGAATATAATGATCAAGCGTCACTTGTTCCGGCCATAAGCCGACGTCTCTAAAAATCAGGGCGTCCGGTTTGAACGAACTGCTGACGAGCCAGAGCACCGGATAAATCATGCCGAAACCGAAGGCGGCGATGACAGCATGTTTCAGCCACCGACCCGGTTGCAGCCGCCGGCCCGCGACGAGTCGTTCCGTCATCGCACAGCCCCCCTTCCGCCGGATTCGTCGCCGTAATAGAACACCCAGTACCGCTGCGTCGCGAACACGATCGCCGTAAACGTCGCGATGATGACTAGCATGATCCACGCCAGCGCCGATGCATAGCCCATGTCGAAGAACGAGAAGCCTTTCAAGTACAGATACAGCGTATAAAACAGCGTCGAGTTGATCGGCCCGCCCCGGCCGTCGCCGAGCACGTAGGCCGATGTGAACACCTGGAACGAGTTGATGATCCCCATCACGAGGTTAAAGAAAATCACCGGCGACAAAAGCGGCAGCGTAATCTTGACGAACCGGCCCAGCTTGCCCGCGCCGTCGACTTCAGCAGCTTCATACAATTCTGTGGGAATCTGTTTGAGGCCGGCCAAAAAAATGATCATCGCCGATCCGAACTGCCAGACCGAAAGCGCGACGATCGCATACAAAATATAGTCGGGATGCGACACCCACGACGGCCCCTGAATGCCGAACAGCCCGAGAAACCGGTTGAAAATGCCGTCGGCGTCGAACACTTTGCGCCAGACGACGGAAATGGCGACACTGCCGCCGAGCAGGGACGGAATGTAGTACACCGTCCGATAAACACCGAGCCCGCGGATCCCTTTGCTGAGCGCGATCGCGATCGCCAGCGCGAACGCGAGCTTCAGCGGCACGGATAATAACACGTACGAAAACGTCAGCCGCAGCGAATGCGAAAACAAGGGATCTTGGTTGAAGATTTGCGCATAGTTGCCGAACCCCGTCCAGACCGGCCGGTTGAGCAGCGAATATTGCGTCAGCGACAGGTAGAGCGATGCGATCATCGGGCCGAGCGTCAACCCGAAAAACCCGATCAGCCACGGTGTCATGAACAAGTAGGCGATGCGTTCCTGTCTTGCCCGCATGAAAAATCCCTCCTCGGCGCCCGCGTTCGTCCCGCAGTTTCAGCGTAAACGATGCGGGCGAAAGGAGGGAATGCAATTTTTTCGGTTACGCCCCGTCAAATTTTTCGGACGTTTCTTGCCGGCGCACAGACTGCCGGTATTCGGACGGGCTGACGCCGAACATACGCTTGAACTTGGAGCTGAAGTAACTTGGGCTGGAAAAACCGCTCAGTTCCGCGACGTCCCACAGGCTGAGCGACGTTTCTTTCAGCAGGCGCGCGGCGTTTTCCATTCTTACATCGGTCAAGTACTGCGTAAATGTTTTTCCGATTTTGGCTTTAAACAATTCGGAAAAATACGTCGGGTGATAGTGAAATTTTTCAGCAAGGTCCGTAAGATTCAAGTCGTCCATATAATGCTCCCGGATAAATTGTTCGACGGCGCGCAGGCGCAGGCGTTCGGCGTCTTCCGCGCGTTCGCGCACGGACCGCTCGATCCGCTGTACCGACTGCATGAGCCGTTCGACAGCCTGGTCGGGCGTTTCCATCTGGGCGGCCAGCTCCGGCCGCAGCCAGAGCGACTCTTCGGGGCCAAGCGGCACGCGGAACGTCCGCGCTACGGCGTCGACAAGCAAATGGAGGCGGAACACCGTCTTGACGAACCGGATGCGCGAATCGGCGAACGCCGCCGACAGCTCCTCACGGAATGCCTGTTCCAAGACGTCGAGCTTCCCTTCGTCGAGCAGCCGCAAAATCGCGCTTTCCGAATCGACGGCGGCCGGAGGTGCGGCCGACGGGTCGTTGCGCCCGGGCTCCTCCGCCAAGGACTGTCCCCCACCGAGGCCGCCGGCGGCGAGATGCCAGGCGAGCAGCGCGGAGGTGTAACCTTCTTTCCAAGCGCGGTAACCGGCGACCGGCTCGCCGAGGCCGACGGCGACGTCAGCACGGAGGTAACGGCGGACGCAATCGGCGTATTCGTCGAGCAATCGACGTATCGCCTCCGGATCGTCCGGAAGCAGAAACGTAAACAGTCCCGGCGCCTGCCCGTCGGCGAAAGCCGGAATCCTTTTCGTCTCAGCGAATTCGCGGCTCAGCATGACAAACGGCAGGCGAAGTGTGTCCGGGCTGCGGTCGTCTGGATCATCCGCGACTCCCCTGGGTGTTTTTTCCGCGGTATCGGCGCGAAAACGGCGAAGCCCCGCGGTTGCGAAACGGATCGTCCGCGCGTCCCAGTCGGACAGTTCGAACGTCGTCAGCCGATCGCGGACGGCCCTGTCGTCGCCGATCGGTTCCCGAACGAGCCGAACGAGCATCTGCTCCCGCATCTCCTTGTAGTATTGGGACAGACGCCAGGCGATGCGGGCCCGCTCGTCGCGGTCGAGATACTCTTCATCGAGTTCGCGGACGACGGCCTGCAGCGCTGCCGACAACTCGTCCGAGGACACCGGCTTCAAAATGTAATCTTTCGCCCGATTGCGCAGGGCGGCGCGCGCGTAACGGAAATCTTCGTATCCGGTCAACACGAGAATACGGACGTGCGGGTACCGGCTGCGGCAGGCGTCGAGAAACGAGACGCCGTCCATCACCGGCATGAGCATGTCGGTCAACACGATGTCGATATCTTCGTTTTCCAAAATTTTAAGCGCTTCTTCGCCGTCGGACGCTTCCGCAGCGACCGTCAGGCCGAGCGATTCCCAGTCGACCTTCAGCCGCAGGCCTTGCCGGATTTCCGGTTCGTCGTCCACGATCATGACGCGGTACATGCGTCGTCGCTCCCTTCGTCGACATCGACGGGCAACGTCAATTCGATGCGCGTCCCCCGTCCGGGCTCGGTTTCGATGCGGAACGAGAAGCGTTCCCCGTAAAACAGTCCGCATCTCGCCAAGGTGTTGCGCAGCCCGATATGCTGTGCCGGGCGGCGCAGAACATAGTCGAGTCGGGCCGATAGCGGCTCGGACGTAAGCCTCGCCGCCGTTTCCTCCGACATGCCGGGGCCGTTGTCGGCCACCGCCAGACGCAGCTGCTCGCCCTCACGCCGCACTTCGACCTCTACGACGGCGGTGCGTCCGGAAGCGACGGAAAATTTGACGGCGTTTTCGACCAGCGGCTGCAGCACGAATTTCGGGATGCGGACGCCGACGACCGATCCTTCCGTGCGGACCGTCGCCCGCATCCGATCCTTGAACCGGATTTCCAGGATCGAAATATAGTTTCGGATATAGCCGAGCTCTTCTTCCAGCAGCACGCGGTCCTCGCCGTGCAGGGCGTATCGCAGCATCTTGCCCAGTGCGTCGACGACGCGCGTCGTGTCTTCGATGCGGCGCTGAACGGCAAGGCTGCTCAGCAACTCCAGCGTGTTGAACAGAAAATGCGGGTTGATCTGCATCAAAAGCGCCCGATATTCCGCTTGCTGCCGCAGCAGGTTCTGCTCGAATTCCGTGCGGATGTAATGGCGCAACAGCGCGACCATGTTGCGGAACGTCTCCGTCACGAAACCGACCTCATTGCGGACGCTGCCCGCCGCGGGAAGTCGGCTTTCCGCTTTGTCGAAGTCGCCTTTCTGCACGTGCCGCATCGCCGAGGCCAGTCGCGACAGCGGCCGGGCGATGCCGTGCGACAACCACGAGGCCACCGCGATCGACGCCGCGAAGAGCACAGTCGTCAAGACGAGCATCGCGTCGCGAAGACGCGTCAGTTTTGCGAACAACTCTCGTTCGGATACGACGCCGACAAGCAGCCAGTCGTACGGCGACAACGTTTTATACACCAGCATTTGCGCGCCGCCGTTTTCGTCCTTCAGCGACAACACGCCCTGACCGCCTAGAAGCGGCGCTTCCGGCCGAACCGCCCGGCGTACGGACTCGGGTAAAGCCTCGAATGCCTCGCGGGTGATGAGCGACCTACGCTCCGCATCGAGCAGAAAGATCGCCCCGGTTTCGCCGAGATGGAGATGTTCCAACGGTTCGGAAAAAAACGTAGCGCTCACGTTGACTTTCATCACCGTATCCGCGCGCGACGGCTCAAACGTCCCGATCGGCAACAGCAGGCTGACGACCTGGTGCGGATTCGCGCGACGCACCTCGATCGGATCAAGGTGCGCAGGCACCCAATGGTTGCCGGACCGGACGAAATCGTGATACCAGGCCTCATTCAAAAACGATTGGTCTTCTCCGATCATATTTTCGACGCTGACCCAGCGCCCGTCCGTCCGGTACAGCGTAATCGACGAGACGCCCGAATAGTTGTACAGCGTCCGCGTCAAAAACTGACTGAATCGCAAGCTCGCCAGCGTTTTTTCGGCAGCGGACAACGTCGGATCGGACATCGCCGCATCCCATTGGCGCGTCATGTCGCTGTTGTAAATGATGGAAGACAAATCGTAAATCTGAATCAACGCCATCCGGACATACAAACGGTATTCTTCCATTTTTTCGAGAGCCGACGATTCGATGTCGGCGCGGATCATGTCTCGCGCCTGGTAAAACAGCGCGTACGACATCGCTCCCGAGGAGCAAAGCAACAACAGGCCGAACGCCGCGATCAGCCGACTGCGAAGCGAATACAGCATACGGCCTCTCCCCCGAATCTCGCTTTAACACTACTTTAACAGGCCTACGGCGGGATTGCTACGTCGCCAAGCAGGAATTTGCCGGAAAGTCGTCGAAAAAGGGAGTCGGGAAGAAGATGTGCCGTGGAGGGGACGCGCCGATGAAAACGGCAAAACCGCCTTTGAAAACGCCGTGGCCTTGGGTAGCCGCATGGGCGCTTCTCGCCGCATCGGCGGTCGTGTTCGGCATGGCCGTCGGCGTGACGGTGTTCGGCCGCGACGCGGAACCGAACGAGGCAGAACGAGCGGAAAACGCCGGGCGGTTGCCTCCGGCTGCTTCCACGGTTCCCGGAGCGGCCGTCGGAACCGGCCGAGAAACCGCGGCTACCGTTTCAGATGCACCGTCAACCGCGCCGTCCGGTCCGACTGCACCGCCCGCGTCGTACCGACTGGACGCTCCACTCGTTTCCCAACTTCCCGAGTTTTACAACGGCTGCGAAATCGCCAGCCTGGCCATGCTGACGCGGTTCCTCGGGCTGCCGTATACAAAATTCGATCTGGTCGCGCGCATGCCGGTCGATCCGACCGAACCCGTCTACGACGCTTCGGGCGGCATCGCAGTCTGGGGCGACCCGAACCGCGGCTTCGTCGGCGACGTCACCGGGCGCAAAAAAGGCTACTCCATCTACAGTCGCCCGCTGGCGCAAGTGCTGGACAATCTTTACCCGGCCGGCGCCCGCGATTTGACCGGCGCGTCGTTTGCAGAAATCGAACGGTCGATCGCTGCAGGCCGCCCCGTCGTCGTCTGGACGACCGCGAGCTATGCGCCGACGGACGACTGGACAATGTGGAAAACAAAAGATGGTATACCTATTATTGCTACTTTTTCCATACATGCCGTCCTTGTCGTCGGCTATGACGAACGGTTCGTTTACGTGAACGACCCGTTGACCGCGCAAAAAGCGGCGAAAGCGGAAAAAAGCGCGTTCATTCTGGCCTGGGAACAGCTCGGCCGCCAGGCATTGACGGCGAACTGAGGTCGAACGGTACCTGCGGACGCGAATAAGGTGGGGGAAAGGACGGATTCGGCGTGGAAAAATTTTTACGGTGGCTGAGAATTCTCTATGCAATCCAGGCAAGACCCGGTATTACGGTCAAAGAACTCGCCGAAAAATGCGAAGTGCGGGAACGAACGATTTATCGCGACCTGGAACAGTTGTACGTCATTGCTCCAATCATCAACGAAGGTCATGGAAAAGGATACAGATTCAGAGGTCAGTTTTACATAACGCCGTTAAACTGGACGGAACAGGAGGCTCTCGCTTTCTCCATGTTGCCGTCCCTGATCGATGAATCAAAAATGCCGCCCGGTTTCCGTACCGCTTACGACAAAGTGATGGCCACTTACGTTCGCGAGCGGAAAGAAAGGGCGATGAACATTCTGGAGCGGATTTCTGAAATCATCCAGATGGGAACGCCCGCCTACCGCGAGGAAGGGCCTAATTTTCTTGCAGAAATGATCCAGGCGATTCTCGAAAGCCGCACTATTCATACGGTATACCACACGCAAAGCCGCGACGAACTGACCGTGCGCGACATCGATCCTTACGTCCTCGTGCCGAGAGAGCAGCGATTTTACGTTATCGGTTATTGCCATAAAGCCGGTGAAGTGCGGACATTCCGGCTCAGTCGATTCCGCGACGTCCAGCTTACCGACCGGACGTTCGACAAAGGCTCGTTCAACCTTCGCCAATACCTGAAAAACACGTGGTCGATCGAGCGCGGCAACGACGTCATTCATTTCAAGGTGCGATTCAGTCGCGACGTCGCCCGGTACATCAAGGAGGAAGAAATGTTCGTTCGCCCGCGTATGACCGACCTGCCGGACGGCGGCATGCTGTTCGAAGTCACGCTCAACCGCGACCGCGAATTCCTGAACTGGGTCATGCAGTACGGGCCGTCGGCGGAAATTCTTCAGCCGGTCAAGTACCGTCGGTTGATGCGTCGGCGGTTGAAACAATGGCTGGCGATGTATGAGGACGCCGACGATGGAGATGATGGTAGTTCCTAGAAAAGGAGTCGTTTTTGTTGTATTGAAAATATTTGGTTTATATGGATGAAAAGTGGGTGTAGCGTCGCGAAAGTAGATCGTTGCTGGCCGCGTTCTGTTTCATTCACGTTTCGCGTAGGAAGCGACGCAAGACAGTCTTCATACTTCAGGAAAAAAACTTGATTTGATGGGTTGCTTATCCAGATTCAGATTGTATTTTTTCCGCAGTTCCTTGAAGCGATTTTTCATCTCAATTTCGAGCTTCTTGAGGTCCCTACTCTGCGGTCCATCAAGACCAACGAATTTGTAATCTTTTTTGAGGATTTCTTCTGATCTTCGAAGCCATTCCTGCTTCAATTCTTCAGCTTCTCGTTCGAAGCTCACCTCTTTGTTCTCCTTTCGGACTTCAAATTTAGGTTTCAATCCACGCCCCCGCGCAGGGGGCGACTTTTCCTGCTTCGTCAGCACGCGCTCGCCTTCATGTTTCAATCCACGCCCCCGCGCAGGGGGCGACCGTTGCTTGCCTGAACAAAACTTTTTCGTGTTTTGTTTCAATCCACGCCCCCGCGCAGGGGGCGACAGCCTCGCGCGGATATAATCCGCCGGCGTCATTTCGTTTCAATCCACGCCCCCGCGCAGGGGGCGACCTCAACCCGGAATACCGCCTGTACGAGCGGGATGGTTTCAATCCACGCCCCCGCGCAGGGGGCGACGCGCACGCGGCTGGCGCAAGCGTTCATCCGCGGGGTTTCAATCCACGCCCCCGCGCAGGGGGCGACCTCCCCGTCTTCAACTGTATGGACGGGGAGGTGGAGTTTCAATCCACGCCCCCGCGCAGGGGGCGACTGACGCCGCGCATGCTGGTGACGTGGGAAAAACTGTTTCAATCCACGCCCCCGCGCAGGGGGCGACAGACGGGAAATATATCCCGTACCCTGCGACGTGGTTGTTTCAATCCACGCCCCCGCGCAGGGGGCGACCCACGCGAAGGCGTGCCGGCCGTCGGCGCCGCGCAGTTTCAATCCACGCCCCCGCGCAGGGGGCGACTTTCGTTCGAGCTAGATAAGGTTAGACTAACGTCCAGTTTCAATCCACGCCCCCGCGCAGGGGGCGACCGCGATCCGTCAGGTTCCATGAAAGCCGCTCGCGGGTTTCAATCCACGCCCCCGCGCAGGGGGCGACAAGCGATGAAAGCGAAAGCGACCAAGCCGATGAAGTTTCAATCCACGCCCCCGCGCAGGGGGCGACCGCACATATTCTTCCGCCACCGCCGGGGCGGGAAGGTTTCAATCCACGCCCCCGCGCAGGGGGCGACGCTGGTCCGGATCGACTGTCATGTTGCCAACGGTCGTTTCAATCCACGCCCCCGCGCAGGGGGCGACCGCTCGAAGAGTTTGAAGCGGACAATTTGGAAGAGTTTCAATCCACGCCCCCGCGCAGGGGGCGACTTTGGGATGGCGTTAAAATCGTAACGCCTCTCCCAGTTTCAATCCACGCCCCCGCGCAGGGGGCGACAATCTGCACATCGCCGGATTGACCGGCTGGAGGGGTTTCAATCCACGCCCCCGCGCAGGGGGCGACCCGGGGGGGGACATATTGTCCCCCAAACATACAAGTTTCAATCCACGCCCCCGCGCAGGGGGCGACCGCCGATTTTTGCCTTCGGGAAGCGCGGGTCGTAGTTTCAATCCACGCCCCCGCGCAGGGGGCGACTCACGTCGTCGTCCGTGATGTCGCCGCATACCTCCGTTTCAATCCACGCCCCCGCGCAGGGGGCGACTATGGCAGAAATCAACGTATTGCATCCATTCCGCGTTTCAATCCACGCCCCCGCGCAGGGGGCGACGGTCGACGGTAAGCAATACATGGCGGTCGACCAGGAGTTTCAATCCACGCCCCCGCGCAGGGGGCGACCAAGCCCAGTCATCACCTACCACCTCAGTGCTGAAGTTTCAATCCACGCCCCCGCGCAGGGGGCGACGTGTTTAAAAATGAAGGAAAAGTTTTAGTTTTATGTTTCAATCCACGCCCCCGCGCAGGGGGCGACGGCGTCGGGATTATGTACGGCGCTTGATTACCGCGTTTCAATCCACGCCCCCGCGCAGGGGGCGACGAGCAACGACGAACGTTTGATTGAAGTGGCAGAGAAGTTTCAATCCACGCCCCCGCGCAGGGGGCGACATCAGCCGAACGTACATAGCACCCCCCCTAGCGTTGTTTCAATCCACGCCCCCGCGCAGGGGGCGACCGGCGCTCGAGGAACAGACCGAACGGCAACTGTTCGTTTCAATCCACGCCCCCGCGCAGGGGGCGACTGATGAAGACGGTTTATCGCGTTCCGCGGGCAGGTGTTTCAATCCACGCCCCCGCGCAGGGGGCGACATATGTAGTGTTGGAAAAATGCACAAGTGCCGAAGTTTCAATCCACGCCCCCGCGCAGGGGGCGACTTTTGTTTTTATCTTTTTTATTACCTGTTGTTGCGTTTCAATCCACGCCCCCGCGCAGGGGGCGACACGCACGAAACGAGCACGAGACCGACGATCATTACGTTTCAATCCACGCCCCCGCGCAGGGGGCGACTGAAAAACATAGAAAAGCACTTATCCAGTATTTGGTTTCAATCCACGCCCCCGCGCAGGGGGCGACACAAAAGTCACCAAAACAAAGCCTACCAGCAGCCGTTTCAATCCACGCCCCCGCGCAGGGGGCGACCCCACAGAGCGATGGATTGTTACACGCATAATCAAGTGTTTCAATCCACGCCCCCGCGCAGGGGGCGACCCGAGCCTGCCAGCCGTCGCCAGAACGAGCATCAGTTTCAATCCACGCCCCCGCGCAGGGGGCGACCCATCTTATCACGGCCGCGCAGGTTGCGCAAGAGGTTTCAATCCACGCCCCCGCGCAGGGGGCGACAGGATGACAGTATGCAAGCCGTTGCACGAGTTTCGTTTCAATCCACGCCCCCGCGCAGGGGGCGACCTTCTGCCATCCGCCCATCCGACGCGCTTTCATCGTTTCAATCCACGCCCCCGCGCAGGGGGCGACAGTCCGGTCCCAAGATGATTTTGGACCGGCCAGCGTTTCAATCCACGCCCCCGCGCAGGGGGCGACGCGACGGCGAGATCGTGAACGCGCAGGAAATCCGCGTTTCAATCCACGCCCCCGCGCAGGGGGCGACGGTATGCGCTGTACAAGTGTTGGTTGAATGTCTGGGGTTTCAATCCACGCCCCCGCGCAGGGGGCGACACCTAAAATTTGTGCACCCGTAATTACACCGCCGGTTTCAATCCACGCCCCCGCGCAGGGGGCGACTTTTTTTCAAAAAGGGTGCATAAAAACTTGAATTTGTTTCAATCCACGCCCCCGCGCAGGGGGCGACTCGCTGATTGGTTGGATCCGCGCTTGGTCGCCGGTGTTTCAATCCACGCCCCCGCGCAGGGGGCGACGGAAAGCAAAAAAACCAGCAAAAGCAGTACCAAGCGTTTCAATCCACGCCCCCGCGCAGGGGGCGACTCAAGGGTGCGAAGAAGTGACCAACTACATCCTGGTTTCAATCCACGCCCCCGCGCAGGGGGCGACAAAATGAGCCGAAGATGGTCGACGCCGACCAGATGTTTCAATCCACGCCCCCGCGCAGGGGGCGACGCGGTTGGCATTCTGCGTTTTTGGGATCGTTGGCCGGGTTTCAATCCACGCCCCCGCGCAGGGGGCGACGTCGACGGACCTGTCTCTGGCAACCATCGACGAGGGTTTCAATCCACGCCCCCGCGCAGGGGGCGACAACACGGCCAAGTCGGCGATTGACGCCGTCGTGCTGTTTCAATCCACGCCCCCGCGCAGGGGGCGACACCCGTACAAAGACGCAACAGTAAAGATCACACCAGTTTCAATCCACGCCCCCGCGCAGGGGGCGACCCACGTATACGGATGAGCCGCGAGACGCTGCCGATGTTTCAATCCACGCCCCCGCGCAGGGGGCGACCCAGAATTTCCGGAGGATTGACAAGGCGCTTCGGGTTTCAATCCACGCCCCCGCGCAGGGGGCGACCTCCGCATATCCTTCCGCCACCGCCTGGGCGGAGAGTTTCAATCCACGCCCCCGCGCAGGGGGCGACTCTGTGGAGAAAGACGTATGACCCCTTATATGAAGGTTTCAATCCACGCCCCCGCGCAGGGGGCGACAGCGGCCGACCTCGCGTCGCCGCAAAGCCCAGAAGTTTCAATCCACGCCCCCGCGCAGGGGGCGACCGACGGCGTTTCCTGTTTTCGGAAAATCGACAACGCGTTTCAATCCACGCCCCCGCGCAGGGGGCGACCTTCGGCGCTTCCGACGTCGGCGGCTTTGGAATCGGTTTCAATCCACGCCCCCGCGCAGGGGGCGACCCACGCTGTCGTTTTGCGCGTCCGTCCGCGTGTCAGTTTCAATCCACGCCCCCGCGCAGGGGGCGACTTTCTACTCCGTTTTCTTCCACCCATAATAAGGCAGTTTCAATCCACGCCCCCGCGCAGGGGGCGACTCATTGAGCGATATACGTTTTCCGTTTCATCCGGCCGTTTCAATCCACGCCCCCGCGCAGGGGGCGACCCGCGACGCCGCTAGCTTCTTCACAGGCTGTTCGCGTTTCAATCCACGCCCCCGCGCAGGGGGCGACAACGACTTTTCCGGCGATCGACGATAGCCAAGATTGTTTCAATCCACGCCCCCGCGCAGGGGGCGACCGTATTTGGGTACGTCAATCGCGCGGTAGCACTGGTTTCAATCCACGCCCCCGCGCAGGGGGCGACTGAATCAGGCGAAGCGGAAAGGCAGTGAGAGAATGTTTCAATCCACGCCCCCGCGCAGGGGGCGACTATATAGAACTGATCACAGAATGGCGGCGCCAAAAGTTTCAATCCACGCCCCCGCGCAGGGGGCGACCGCCTCGTCCGATTCCTCATCCTCGCCGGGAATCAGTTTCAATCCACGCCCCCGCGCAGGGGGCGACAGCGTCGGATCGGTCACGGGCGCAGCCATCGTGTTGTTTCAATCCACGCCCCCGCGCAGGGGGCGACAGTCCGTAACCGCCAACGGAATCACCTACCTTTGGTGTTTCAATCCACGCCCCCGCGCAGGGGGCGACGATCCAGAGCGGAACGTTCCAAGGCGGGACAATTAGTTTCAATCCACGCCCCCGCGCAGGGGGCGACTTGAAATCAATCCCGAATGGAGGCGCGAAAAATGGTTTCAATCCACGCCCCCGCGCAGGGGGCGACAACCGGATGATCACCCTTTAAAACCAACTCCTCAGTTTCAATCCACGCCCCCGCGCAGGGGGCGACCTGAAATTTAAAGTAACCCGGTCACGTGGTAAAGGTTTCAATCCACGCCCCCGCGCAGGGGGCGACTTGTATTCGCCGGATGCTGAAACGTCATTTTCAAAATGTTTCAATCCACGCCCCCGCGCAGGGGGCGACATATTTTCAAGAAATCCAATTGTTTATACAAAGAGTGTTTCAATCCACGCCCCCGCGCAGGGGGCGACCGGACGCTTGGGTCCGGGGCTTTTCCGAATTTTGGTTTCAATCCACGCCCCCGCGCAGGGGGCGACAGCTGCCAATCAAGCCTTTGCTGCAACGGACATCCGGCCGACAGAGCGCGAACGTCCATCCCGAAAGCAACGCCCAGCCTCGGGCACATAAAGGACACACAAACGGTGTTCCTGATAAATCAGGAACAGAAGCGACGCGCGAACCTCTCCGGCCTTTTATGTTCGCTCCACGTTCGCACGAACCGAATTGAACAAAAATCCAACGTCATACTATTCCACTAATAAAAGATCTTCTGGATCATACGGAACTTTGGCACCGATATGCTCGACGCGATTTTTCCAGCTGCTTCCGAGCCGGTAAAAGCGGAGACTGTCGCGCTCCTGGTCGATCAGTTTGGCGAGTTTGGCTTTCAACTGCTCGTACTGCAGCGGGTCGACGACGCACTCGAACACGGAATGCTGGACGCGCTGACCGTAATCCTGGCATTGTTTGGCGACGTTGCGGAGCCGGCGTTTGCCTGCTTCATCCGCCGTACTGACATCATACGTGACGACGATCATCATGGTCGATATCTTCCTTTCGTCGCTAACGTCCGGTCCGGAGTAAATTTTCGCAGCAACAATATCCTCATTTCCACAGAAAAGGCGGGTATTCCGCCAAATCGCCGCGCAGGTGGCGTGCGAGCAAGAGCGCCTGGACGTATGGAAGAAGGCCGACCGGGATTTTTTCATTCAGATACGGATGGCGGATTTCTTCCTGTTTTCGCTTTTGCCAGGCGGTGATCAGTTGTTTGCGCGTGTCGGCGGTCATGACGACCATGCCGTTTTCCTGGGTGCGGAAGCCGTTCGGCGCGACTTGGCGGCGGTTGATGAGCGAGAGCACGAGCCGGTCCGCCAGGTAGGGCCGAAGTTCTTCCATCAGATCGAGCGCGAGGCCGGGGCGGCCGGGCCGGTCGCGATGCAGGAAGCCGACGGCCGGGTCGAGGCCGACGGATTCCAGCGCGGCCTGCACTTCATGGACGAGCAGCGTGTAGCAGAACGACAGCATGGCGTTGACCGGGTCGAGCGGCGGACGGCGCGAACGGCCGTTCATCCGGAAAAACGTTTTTTCGTGCAGGATCAGTTGCTGGAACGCCGAAAAATATTTTCGGGCGGCGTCGCCCTCGAGCCCCCTCAGTTCGTCATAACTGTCGGCGTCGAGGGCAAGTCGCAGCAACGCTTGCAGCGAGCGGACGGTCTGCCGCACGAGCGGTTCGTCGAGTTCTTCGGCGTGGTCGCGTAGTGCGCGGTGCAGCACGGCGCGGCAGTTGGCAATTTTGGCGAAAATGAACCGTTTGGCGAGTTTGACGCCGGCCGCATCGTCGGCGATGCGGTACTGCTTGCGGCGGAGCAGGACGTTGCCCGACACCGGGCCGTAGATGCGGCCGAGAAATTCGCCGTTTTCCTTCAAGAACGAGATCGCGACGCCGCGTTCGCAGCAGAGGTGGATGAGTGCGGGGCTGACGCCAGCGTATCCGAACGTGACGATGCCTTCAAGGTTGTGGACCGGAATGCGGAACGCCTCGCGGTCCTGGACGCGCACGACGACGTTTTCCCGCTCGCAGGCGATGTAGCTGTCGGGCGAGGTGACGTACAGGACGTTGAGCAGTTTCCGCATTCACGTATCCTCCTCGATTTCCGAAAGATGTTTTTCCAGATAGTCGTCCGAGCGGTCGCGGTCGAGTTTCGGCAGACAGATGTCCTTCAGCGAGCAGTTGCGGCATTTCGGCGTCCGGACCGGCGGCGGGGTGTAGCCGTGCTCGAACCATTCGTGCATGAGGGAGAACAGTTCGACGACCCGGCGGCGCAATTCGTCGTCGAACCGGACCGGATGCCGGTGCCGCGTCTCGCCGTAGTAGAGCCAGCCTTCCGGCACGCGGACGCCGAACATGTCTTCCAGACACATCGCCTGCGCGCACAACTGGATGCGGTCCCAGTCGTCGGCTTTCGGGCGGCCGCGTTTGTATTCGACAGGGCGCGGTTTCCAGAGGCCCCGCCGGCCGGGGAGCCGGACGGCGTCGTCTGCCGGCTCTCCCTCGGCCAGGGCATGGAATTCGACGACGTCCACGATGCCGTAGACGCCGAGCCGTTCGGACGCGACGTGAAGGGAGCGGGCGATCAGCACGTCGCCGCGGCTTTCGAACAGGCCGTCGTCGACGCGTTCGTGGAGCAGACGCCCTTCGAACGTGCGGACGTTTTCCCGCCACTCTTGTTCGATGTGGATGAGCGCCCACTGCCGCCGGCAAAAGGCGAAATGCTGCACGCCGGACAGCATCAGCATCGGTTTGGCGTCGCCGCCGCTCATCGCTCGATGACGCGGACCTCCGGCGGGATGCGCCCGCGGTCGAGGTGGATCCGGTAATCGGAAAAGTCTCGCGGCGGTCGATCAGCGAGCCGTTCGACTCCGATACTTTCGAACAGGACGTGTGCCGGGGCGTTGCCGAGCGCCGTCGAGTGTTCGAAGATGATCAGTTTGCGTACGGTCATCTGACCGCGCGACGCCGACCGGTCGTGTTCGAACAGATGCGTGAGCGCTTCCCAGAGCAGTTCGAGATCTTCTTCGGAAAAGCCGGTCTGCTCGCTGAGCAGCGCGGACACGTAGCCGTTCATCCGGTACAGCGCGTACGGGACGATATGTTTGCGGCCCATTTCGCGGTCTTTCGACTCGCCCTCGCGGGTGACGGCCACGCGGGTGATCGTCACTTCGTGGGCGACGATCGGGTCGGCGCTGCGGGAAAAGGTGAACTGCACCGGGCCGCGCACCTGGCCGCAGTTGATGCCGGTCGACATGACGGCGCCGAACGCGCGGACGTCGTAGAAATTGGCGCACATCCAACGTGTCAGTTCAGCCGCTTCGTTTTTGTTGGCCGGGTTCAGTTCTTTGGCGGTTTCGACGTTCGAATCGTTCCGTACCGCCTTGTAGGCGAGGCGATGTTTCTCATTCAGGATCGCGCCTTCGGTGACGTAAATCTGGTAACCCGGCGCGCCGGCCTTGACGATTTCGACGTAATTGCGGACTTTGCGCTTAAGGCAGACGTCGGTGACGAGGCCGTGGCCGGTCTCCGGGTCGATGCGCGGCAGGTTGCCGGCGTCGGGATCGCCGTTGGGGTTGCCGTTTTGGACATCGTAAAAGAGCGTAAACTCGTAACGTTTCGACAGCGGCATGGTTCACAAGCTCTCCTTTCCGATCAAGATTTTTTGGTGAAGAATTCGTTTTTCTGATGATAATAGCCCAGCACGAACAGTCCCTGCTGGATCAGGTCCAGGTAAGCCGGGAACGTTTCGATTCCGTCGAGAATTTCCTGTATTTCCATGTCCCGAAGTCGGCCGTACTCGGATTTCGCCATATGGTGCTGGGCGAGCCGGATGAGCAGCGGGAAGACGGCGGCAGGCGTGGCGGAAGCCGCGCCGAAGTACCGGTCCTTGATCGTCGCGTTCAGCTTGTCGTAGCCGCCGGCGGCGTCAGCCTGCGCTTTTTCCAGGACGGCGAACAGTCGGCCGAGGCGATAGGCGGGATGCGTCGTTTCCTTGTTCAGCGCCACGGTGATCACCTCCTTCAACGTGTCGGCGCGATGAATGCGCGCGTAGCGGGACAACCACGCCTTGATCGCGGCGACGCGGATCGTATTGACGTCGCCGTCGGCGCGGATGCGGTTGATCATCGCGTTCAGGAACGATTGCGGGTAGAGCCCGCCGGTCAGGATCGAGCGGAACAGCTCCCCGGCCATGACCGGCGAAAGATGTTTGTCGGGCTCACGCGCGCTGCGCGGGATCGTCTCGCGCAGCAGCCTCGACAGCGGCGGCGGTCCGGACACCTCCTTTCCGTCGTGGATGGCCATGTCTTCGGCGTGCTGGATCAATCGGGCGACGAGGCTGCCGAATTCGCCTTGCCACCAGAGCCGGACGGTCAGCCTTGCCTGACTGGGAGCGGCAAGTCCGAGCACGTAGAACGGTGCGTCGACATTACCCAACATGTCCGGTGAAACGGCCTGTCCCGAGCGGATGCGGGCGAAAAGGTCGCGAACGAGCGCGGTCGTCGCCGCATGCTCAGGTTCGGGTTCGTTTTCACGGTCTGTTCCGGCATCGCGGAAAAAGGCGAGAAACAACGCTTCGACGGCTTCCGCTTCCGCCGTCGGGGCGCCTTGGCGCTGGCCCGCCCAAAAGACGACGGTCATGTCGCCGATGCCGGTCATCCGGTGCCGATCGGAGGCGAGCAGCGCGTTCAGTGCGGTCGCATAGCCGAACGCGGCGTCGATGCTGACCGGAGCGTTGTAGCTTTGTTCCTTGCCGAATGACACAAAGGCATCTTTGTTGAACGACACGAGACTTGCTCCAGCAGCTTGCGCGTTTCGGACTCCCTTGATCTTGATCTCATGTGTCCGGGCGATCGGTTGGTCCGGTAAACCGGTAATCAGGCATTGTCCGAAGCGAGCACCTTCTAAGTTGGAAGACGATTTGTACCGACTCCACGCCTGCAGGATCGCCGGATTTTGATGAACAAAGCCTGGCTGGCCGCGGACGCGGAAGACGAACAGGGCGTTGGCGCCTTCTTTCCACAGGTCAGGTATGGCAGCAAGCGCGGGATGGTCGGCCGCTGCGTCGGGATCCCATCGTTCGAAAAACCGGACGACCGCCTGCGCTTCCGGGTCGGAACAGTCGCCGAGCACGTTGAAATGCAGCTCCATGCTGGCGTCGAAATGTTCCGACGTCGCGATCTTTTGCGGTTGACCGGCCGAGCTGGTTTTTTTGACGGCGAACCCGAGCAGATAGTCGGACTTGTCGCACAGGAAGTGCGCCTTGATGTTACTGGAGCGGCCCCCCTGTTCCGGGACGATCATCTCGACCGGGACGAGTTTTTTGCCCTGCTGGGCGCGGACGTCGACGACCCGAAGCAGCTCGCCGTCCGGCGAAATTTCCAGCGCGAACGACACTTTCGCAGAGGACGAATACGGCGGGGCAATCCCCGAATCGGGCCGCGACGACAACTGAACGTACCGTTCGTAGAGCGCCTGCAAAATCATGACACGATGCCTCCGGACGAAAATCTCGGCACGTCGATGACGCCGCGGCGCATGACCGCGCGGAAAAATTTCGGCGTCATGTCGTGCTCGTAATCGATATCGTGCAGCATCCAGCCGAGATCTTTCTCCTCGACGTCGGCGTAAAACGACGTCGGCAGCGGTTCGTCTTCCTCGATCAGCCGGAAATGCGCGGCGAATTCGCGGCAGCCGAGGTACGGCCTGTGAAAGCATTGGCCGTGGCGCGCGCGGCGCAGAACGATATTGTAATGTTTCTCCTCCGTTTCACTCGCTTCGCCGAAGCCGGTTAGTTCGAAATGCGCCTCGACGACGTAGGCGACGTCTTTCAGCATGAGCGTGGCGCGCTGCTGGCGTTCGTCAGGCGCCACCTGGCGCAGCGGTTCGCCCGACGACATAGCAGCTTTGATGTTGCGTACGGGGATTTTATTCGACACCTCATTTCTCCGGATCATTTCGAACCGGATTTCGTTCAGCACGTGAATCCGGTCGACCACCCACCTGATCGCGGGTTTCCAGTGAATAGCTTCCAGAATGCCGCGCGCTGCCGAAGGCGTCATCACGTCGTAGCTGACGCGTTCGGCTTTCATTTCAGGACGGGTGAAGCAGGCGTAATCGCCCCAGACGTGCAGACGGATGCCGTAGCCCACGTGAGGGATCGCTCCTTTCGATGTGAGTTTCACGCTTCCAGGACGTCGGCGGATGCATCATCCGGCGAAAAAGGCTTGAGCCCGAGCGCATCGTCGTACCAGCGTTCGGGGCGGCGGAGCACCCAGATGTCCGCCGGACAAGGTTCCAGTTCGCCGGATTCCCGGAACGCCTCGAATTCTTTCGAATAAATCTGAACGACGTACGGTTGCAGGCGCCTGAGCAGTCGGCGCGAATAAACCCCTGAGCGCAGCGCGTCGATCGCTTCGCATGCCGTGCGGTCGAACGGGATGAGTACCGGTTTCGCCTCGGTCTCGATCAGCCGGAATTCCCGGCTGACGCGCTCGAACGGAAACGCCGCTTCCCGGGCGCGCTCGGCCAGCATGTCGAGAATGCCTTTTTCGTCGAGCCGATCGCGCACGCCGGCGGTCTGGTAGGCGAACAGCTCCTCGAAGTAATCGCTGACCGCTTTCGGCGACAGCGGGTCATCGGCGTGCCGCTCCAGCACGTTAAGCGCTACGGAGGCGGTCAGGCTGAACCAGCCCGGCGGAAGCCCCTTGTCGGGTTCGAAAACGTAAGCGGTCGCCGTCGGCAGCCGGCCGTTGCGGTTGCAGCGGCCCGCGGCCTGCGCGATTGAATCGAGTCCCGCCAGTTCTCGGTAGACGACGGGAAAATCGACGTCGACGCCGGCTTCGATCAGCTGCGTGCTGACGACAAGGCACGGCTTGCCTTCGTCGAGCAGGCGACGGATCTCCGCAATGCGTCGCGATCGATGTTCGGCGCACATGCGCGCGCTCAGATGGAACATGCTTCCGAAGCCGCGTTCGCCGGCCAAGTCGAGCAACTTTTCGTACAGCAAGCGCGCGCGGTTGCGCGTGTTGACGATGCAGAGCGCCTGCTCATGACGGATGAGCAGTCGAGCGACGTCCTCGAGCGTTTTCCGGCCGAGCGACTCGACGCGGACGCGGCGGAACTGATCGTAACGCTTGTCCACGTCGCGCGTCAGCTCGCGCGCCCGTACGCTTTCGGGCAACAAACCGGCGATTTTCGGCTGCGTCGCCGTGCATAGGACGACGGAACATCGGTAATTGCGGACAAGCTCTTCCAGCGCGTACAGACAGGGCCGGTAATACCCGCCGTTCAGCATCTGGGCCTCGTCGAGAATGACGACGCTCCGCGCGATGTTGTGGAGCTTGCGGCATTTCGAACGCCGGTTGGAAAACAGTGACTCGAAAAACTGAACGTTCGTCGTCACGACGATCGGTGCGTCCCAGTTTTCTTCCGCGAGCCGCATGCGCAGGTCAGCCGGGCCTTCGTCGGACTCGTCGCGCTCTTCGCGCAGGTTCGAATGATGTTCGAGCACGTGATCCGCGCCGAAAATGTCGCGGAACACCGCCGCCGTTTGCTCGATAATCGACGTGTACGGGATGACGTAGATGATGCGCGCAAGCCCGTTGGCGGCCGCATGGCGGAGCGCGAAGCCGAGCGACGTCAGTGTTTTGCCGCTTCCCGTCGGCATCGTCAGCGTCCAGAGTCCCGGCCGATCGTCCGCCTGCTCCAGACATTCCTGCAGCAGCTCGCGGCGGAGCCGGTCGATGTCGAACCGGATGTGCGAGAAACGTTCCCGCATGTAAGCTTCGTATTTTTCCAAAAGTCCGGCGATCGCCGCATGCCCGGACGGTCTGCTTGCCCGGACGGCGGCGCGTTCGGGGTCGCAGAACGCTTCCGTGTCGAGCGAATCGGCATCGACCAGGCACGAAAACAGCATGCGCACGAACATCGAAAATTGAAGCCCGGGCGAAATCCCCGGCTGGATCGGGATTTGCGTCGGCGGTGGCGGGACGGCGATCTCCGAGAAGCCGGCGTCGAAAGGTTCTACCGGTTTCGTCAGTCTACGGGCGAGGCACGATTCTTCGCCAGCTTCCGTGCCGAAGTCCGGGAGTCCCGCGTGATGGCCGGCGACGACGTAGGCCGCCAGCCGCCCGAGCGGTCCGCGCCACCGGGTCGCCAATACTTGCGCGCCGGCCGTCGAATGGTCGACTCGTTCCGAGGATCCTTCCAATCTTTTTTGAAAAGCGGCGCTGTATTTACCGAGGTCGTGCAGGAGGCCGACCGCCTCACCCCATTCGCGCGCGCCGAACGCGTCCGCGAACGAGCCGCTCAGTTCCGCGACGCGGCGCAAGTGGTCGCGCAGCAGTTGCCAGTCGCTTTTGTCCGGTCGATCGGTTCGATGCGCGTAAAACAACGCTCTCCCCCTTTCTGTCTTCCAATTCACCACAAAATTTTGACAGACGTCCGTCATGAAACGTATGTTCCGGGTTATTCTTCGTTTTCCTGATAGGATTCCAGAAGTTTTTTTCCTTGTTCGAACCATTCGTCCAGATGTTCCCGCCAATCGTCCGGCGGACTTGGTAAGACTTCCAAGTAGGCTGCCATGACCAGCTCCCGCGCGGTCATCTGCGCCCATACCGACTGTTGCGCCCGCTTGACGGGATCGTTTTCGTCGAGCGGCTCACGCTCCAGTAGCTGCTGCCTCGTTATCCACATCGCCCGGGTCATCGAATCAGCCAGCTGGCGGAGGGTTCCACTAAGCAGCGCCCATTTGTATGTCTGGGGTTTCACGTCCTTCCAGTACGCCGCGATCGTCCGTTCGAACGGGTCCAACTTCTTTTCGAGTTTCCGGACCAAACCGTTTATTTGCGACGGAGTCGCCATCGTTCTCACGTCCTTGGTTTTGATTTTGATTTTCAAAAAACCACAAGTCTTCGACAGACGTCCGTCAGAAAACATATGTTCTAGGGCGAACCTGTATTCGCTGACCGAACATGGTCAAAAAGCCGCGGTAAAATGGCTTATACAGAGTTCCCGTACGGCACGGAAAACGCGTCGGCGGGGATCGGTCGGGATACAAACGAAAAAGGAGGAACGAGGGCGATGGAGAAAAAGGAAGAAAGACACGATGCCGTCTTTGTCGGTATTTGTGGCATGAAGCATTATTTCGGTTCGGCGATGCTGAGGCCCGGCGCGACCGTGCGGCTGGTGAAAGATCCGGACAACCCCGTCGACGACGAGGCGATCCGGGTGGAGATGGGCACGCTCGGCCGGATCGGCTATGTCGCCAACAGCGTCGACACCGTCCCGCGCGGCTGTTACAGCGCCGGCAGGCTTTACGACAAGATCGGGGAGGAGGCTGAAGGGGTCGTGTGGTTCGTGCTCAAGGACGCCGCAATCGTCGAAGTGCGGTTCGACGGGCGTGCATCGCCGCAAGAGCCGATACCGTCTTAAAGTTTCAGGCTTAAAGCTTCGGGTTTCCGAAAAACGTTTTCAACGCCTGATAAATTTCTCCCTTTTCGCGGATGACTGAGCAGCGGAACCGTTCGTGGCGAATGTGGCGGAAGGCGGTCATCAGCGTGCTCGTGCGGTTGTAAGGGTTGATTTCCCCGTAGCCGAACAGGTTGGACCTCTCCAGCAGTTCGCCGACGAGCCGGACGCACCGGTCGTTGTCCGACGCCAGGTTGTCGCCGTCGGAGAAATGGATCGTGTAGACGTTATAGCGCGAGGGCGAGTAGCGGCGGTCGATCATGTCGAGTGCGTACTGGTAGGCGGAGGAACAGACCGTTCCTCCGCTTTCTCCTTTTGAAAAAAATTCTTCTTCTGTAACTTCACGGGCTTCCGCGTGGTGGGCGACGAACGCGACGTCGACCCGGTCGTAATGGGTTCGCAGGAAACGGGTCGTCCAGAAAAAGAACGTTCGAGCGGCGTATTTTTCGAACGGGCCCATCGAGCCCGACGTGTCCATCATGGCGATGACGACGGCGTTGGCGTGCGGGCGATCGGTTTCGGTCCACGTCTTGAAGCGAAGATCGTCGTTCGACAGTCGTCCGGGGCCGCGTTCGCCGCGACGCGCCCGGCGGAGAAGGTGGCTGAGAATCGTCCGTTTTTTGTCGAGATTGGCGGAAATCCCGGTTTTACGGATGTCGCGGAATGCGATGTCCGGCGACTGGGCGGCGTCGGCTTCTTTCCGTTCGAGATACGGCAGCTCAAGCTCTTCGAACAGCGCGGATTCGATCTCGTCCAGGCCGACTTCCGTCTCGACGTAGTCTTCACCGGGCATATCACCCGCGCCGGCGCCGTCGGCGTCCGGCGGACGACCGGAGGAGCCGGACGGGTCCGCGGCGACGACGTCGCCGACGCGGGTTGCTCCCCGGCCGTGGCCGACGTGTTTCGCTTTGGCCGCGTTGAAGCGGAAACGATATTCTTCTAAGCTGCGGATCGGCACTTTGACGAGACGACGGCCGTCCGAGAACAAGAGGCTTTCCTCGGCGATCAGTTCCGGCAGGTTGGCGCGGATCGCCTCCCGCACTTTTTCCCGGTGGCGGGCTTGGTCCTGGTAGCCTTTTCGGTGAAGCGACCAGTCTTCACGCGATATAATGAACGACGACATTGCCGCTCACCCCGCTTCGGGAACCATGGTGTGTGGTTCATTATATGCAGGGACGGCGGGAAGTTTTTTCAGGCTGGTGCGCTTGCGCCGCTCAGCAGGCCGATGACCGTCAGCAGGATGAACAGTGCGAGGAAACTTCCGTTGACGGCGACGCCGGCAATGGCGAATCCTTTTTTGCGATCTTGCTGAAACAGGGCGGAAATCCCCAGGACGAGCCCGATCAGGATGAGCAACACCGACAGAAGGAAGCAGATGCCGAACGTCGCGATGATCGCCGGGTTTTCCGAGGTGAACTTTTCGATGAACTGCGCGGTGTCTTCCGGCCCGCCCGTGGCGATGTTCGGCATTTGGGCGGCGATGGCGCCGATAAACACGACCATGCCGGCGACGCCGATGATAAACGCGGCGATGCCGAGCACGAACGAGGCGATTCCGAGTCCGGAATGTTTCGGCATGACGGACACTCCTTTTTCAAATTCAGAACACGCGATGGGGCCAGCCGAGCAGTTTGGCGACGGCCTCCACATAATAATAATCGCCGTAGATGAGGGAAACATTTATATTTTTCTTTTCCGGCATATGGCCGGTGCCGGCCAGCAGGACGCCGTCGCGGTCCGGGTTCCAGTCCGCGTAGCGGTCGGTCAGCGACAAGAGGATGTCTCGTGCCGCGTTAGCGTAGATCGGACGTTCGGCAGGCGGAACAAGCGCGGCGAGCTCGATCAGGCCGGACGCCGCGATCGCCGCGGCGGACGAGTCGCGCGGCTGGCCGTCGCGCGGCACGACGCGAAAATCCCAGAGCGGCACGCGGTCGGGCTCGAGCGCGCTGATGAAAAAGTGGGCGACTCGTTTCGACGCATCGAGAAATCGCGTGTCGCCGGTGTATCGATAAACGTTGGCCAGGCCGTACAGCGCCCAGGCAGTACCGCGGCTCCAGGCGGAATCCGGGCCGAAACCCTGTCCTCCGAGCGCGCCGCGCCATTCCCCGGTCGCCGGATCGAACACGCAGATGTGCCGAACGGAACCGTCCGGTCGCACGAAATGCTCGACGATCGTCCCGGCGTGGGCGTCGGCGACGTGCCGAAAGCGCGGATCGCCGGATTCTTCCGCCGCCCAGTACAGCAGCGATAGGTTCATCGTCGAATCGACAATGGACCAGCCGACGCTTTCGTCCGGTTCGTTCCAGGCGCGGATGAACTTGCCTTTCGGGTTAAACCGTCCTGCGAGAAACTGGGCGGCGAACAGGCCGCGCCGCCGCGCGTCGCGGTCGCCGGTCAGTTTGTATTTCAGCACGGCGGTAGGAAGGAACTGGAATCCGACGTCGTGGTGGAGGTCGGATTCAGCGAGAAAGCACGTTTCCAGCCGTTCGTCCCACGGCCAGGCCTCATCGCGCCACGCTTGGTCGCCGGTCAGGCCGTACATGATCCACAGTATGCCGGGCCAAAAACCGGACGTCCACCAGTCGAGCGCGGTGTCGTCGTAAACGCCGTCCGGTGCAGCATGGGGCGTTTTCCCGTGCAGTCGGATGCGCATGCGCGAAAGTTTTGCTTCCAGGCGGCGCCGCACGTCCTCTAGTCGGCCGTCGAACGCGTGCGGCGGAAAAGACGGCAATAAGTTCATCGATGGTCATCCTCCGGTATGTCCAGCATTGTTCTTGGCGCAACGAGCTATGTAAAACGCGGGGCGGGCAATTCGCCCCGGATCTGTATCTTTTTACCACCACCAAAAACCGTCATGCACGAGCGGAAAAGGACGCCCGAATCCGAACGGCGTGTAAAGCCCGATCGCCAACAGGTCATATAGGACGAGCGGCGTAAAAATGCCGCTTGTCCGCGCTTTTTTGGCGTTTTTGCCTTGGGAGAGAATGAGCCGGTCTTTCTTGACGGCGTGAAGAACGCCGGTCACGACGGTGCCGTCCTTGCGGACGGCATAAACCGGCCGCCCGATCCACCGCCGCGCCTGCGCCAGGATGTCGCGTTCCAAATCGTCCACCTCCTTCGGCCTCTACCGCAGCGTATGCCGCAGGGCCGGCCGGCGTTTGGACGGACATCCTGGGAAGGGTCACACCGCAGGTTCGACGTTCTCGATTTCCCCGAACGAAAATGTATAAACCTTTTTTTCGTCGACGTGGTAAACCGTCACGAGACGCGAGGAAGCGTCGACGTTCAGAATGCGGCACGGGAAATTCAGCCGGACTCCTTTTTCTTTCACCACGAAAAGCCGCGCGAGTTTCCCCGATTGCACGAAGTCGGTCAGCGCGTCGGTCGGCCCGGGAGCGGTTTCGTCCCGCAGGCGCTGATCGGCGTTCCAGGGTACGATGATTTTGTATCCGTCAATGTCGGCCGAACGGAGCAGTTGGAACAGTTTTTCCAGCGCTTTCGATTCGTTCTGGTCGCGGATCATGATCTGGACCGTGAAGCGGTGTATTTTTCCCAAAGCAAGCCCGACTCCCTTCCCGCGTCATGGACACGTGAATACTATACCACGTCTTTTGCCGCAAGAACAGGGGAAAAACTCCGTCTGGGCCGCCGTCGCCGCTTTGTTCCGGCTAAAAGCGGGCTTCCGTCCAGTCGCCGGAACACCGGGGCACATATCATGGGTAGAGGCAAACGGGCGAAAAAAGAGGTGGTTTTCGTGGTCCGTATCGTTCCCGTCCGCATCGGCGGCAAAACGGCCGTCGGCGTCGAGGTCCGGCTGCCGAAAACGACGCTTTTGGCGATCGACGCCGGGATCGGCTATATCATGTGCGGGGCGCTCGACATCCGGCTGCTCGACGAGCGGCTGAAGGACAGAGGCGTCGTCGCGGGGCGCGCCGTCGGCGTACGAACGCTGGAAGAGCTGCTCGAGGCACCGCTTGAAGCGGTGACCAAGGAAGCGGAGCGGCTCGGCGTTCGGCCGGGGATGGCCGGCAAGGAGGCCGTCGCTCGGATGATGGGGTTGGAGGAGCCGTCGGTTCCCGACCATGCCGTCCGCTGATTTACTCAACTTGTTCGTACAATTTACCAGGGAATGTTGGTTTGAAAGCGTTATTTTCGCCGAAGGGGTAGATAAATTGTACGTACAAGTATATAATTTTGTTGAGGAGATGTCTCAGGCGGGCGAAACCGTCTTTAGAGCGGAGGGGACGGCATGCTCGACGAGCTGAAAGAGGCGGTATGGAGGGCGAATCTCGATCTTCCCCGTTACCGGCTGGTGACGTTTACGTGGGGCAACGCAAGCGGCATCGACCGGGATCGGGGACTCGTCGTCATTAAACCGAGCGGCGTACCTTATGAGGAGCTGCAGCCGGAAGACATGGTCGTCGTCGATCTCGACGGCCGCGTCGTGGACGGCCGGCTGAAACCGTCGTCTGATACGCCCACCCATCTGGCGTTATACCGAGCTTTTGCCGAAATCGGCGGTGTCGTCCACACGCATTCGCCGTGGGCGACGATCTGGGCGCAGGCGGGCCGGTCGATTCCGCCGTTCGGCACGACGCATGCGGACTATTTTTACGGCGAAATCCCGTGCACGCGCAGGATGACGGAGGAGGAAATCCGCGGCGCTTACGAGCTCGAGACGGGGAATGTGATTATCGAAACGTTTCGCGGCCGGAATCCCACGGACGTTCCCGGCGTGCTTGTCCATGGCCACGGACCGTTCGCGTGGGGAAAAGACGCTCACGATGCGGTTCACAATGCAGTCGTTCTGGAAGAAGTGGCCAAACTTGCGTACCGAACGGTGCGGCTGAATCCGGACGCGCGGCCGATCGACCGTGCGCTTTTGGACAAGCATTATTTGCGCAAACACGGCGCAGACGCTTACTACGGACAAAAGCCGGCTCGGAGTGAAGAGACGGTCTGAATCGCAGGCGCGGGGCGTAAAACCGGCAAAGGTGCTGACGATATTGCTATCCACGGTATGTTTAAGGAAAGGAGCGGGCGCCATGGGCAAAAAATATGCGATCGGCGTCGATTTCGGCACGGAATCCGGCCGGGCGGTGCTGGTCGACCTGGAAGACGGAGCAGAAGTCGCCGACCACGTCACGCCGTATCCGCACGGCGTCATCGACGAACGGCTGCCGGACTCGGACGTCCGGCTCGAGGACGAGTGGGCGCTGCAGCATCCCGGCGATTATCTCGAGGTGCTGTTCCGGTCGGTACCGGAAGTCGTGCGCGCCTCCGGCGTCGCCCCCGCGGACGTCGTCGGGATCGGCATCGATTTTACGGCCTGCACGATGCTGCCGATCGACGAGCGCGGCGAGCCGCTTTGCCTGAAGCCGGAGTGGAAGCGACATCCGCACGCCTGGGTGAAGCTGTGGAAACACCATGCGGCGCAGGACGAGGCGAACCGCTTGAACGCGATCGCGGCGGAGCGCGGCGAGCCGTTTTTGCCGAGGTACGGCGGGAAACTTTCATCGGAGTGGATGATGGCGAAAATTTGGCAAATTCTAAACGAAGAGCCGGAAATTTACGAAACGGCCGACCGGTTCGTCGAAGCGACGGACTGGGTCGTTTTCAAAATGACCGGCAACCTGCTGCGCAACAGCTGCACCGCCGGCTACAAAGCGATCTGGCACAAACGCGACGGTTACCCGAGCCGCGACTTTTTCCGCGCGCTCGACCCGCGGCTGGAGCGGCTGGTCGAGACGAAGCTGCGCGGCGACGTCGTGCCGCTCGGCACGAAGGCCGGCGGGCTTTTGCCGGAGATGGCCGAACGCATGGGGCTTTTGCCTGGGACGGCCGTGGCGGTCGGCAACGTCGACGCGCACGCGGCGGTGCCGGGCGTCGGTGTCGTGACGCCGGGCAAAATGGTCATGGTGATGGGTACGTCGATCTGCCACATGTTGCTCGGAACCGAGGAAAAGCACGTCGATGGCATGTGCGGCGTCGTCGAGGACGGCATCATCCCCGGCTATCTCGGCTATGAGGCGGGCCAGTCGGCCGTCGGCGACATTTTCGCGTGGTATGTGGAGCAGGGCGTGCCGGCCTATGTTGCGGAAGCGGCGCGGAGCGAGGGCGTCGGCGTCCACGAATGGCTGGAGCGGCGCGCTTCGGCGTACCGGCCGGGAGAAATCGGGCTGCTTGCGCTCGACTGGTGGAACGGCAACCGGTCCGTGCTGGTCGACGCCGACTTGAGCGGCCTGATCGTCGGGATGACGCTGCTGACGAAGCCGGAGGAAATCTATCGCGCGCTTCTGGAAGCGACGGCGTTCGGCACGCGGAAAATCATCGACGCGTTCGAAGAAAACGGCGTGCCGGTGGAAGAGCTGTACGCCTGCGGCGGGCTGCCGCAGCGCAACCGGCTGCTCATGCAGATTTACGCGGACGTGACGAACCGGGAAATCAAGGTGGCCGAATCGAAACATACGCCGGCCGTCGGCGCGGCGATGTTCGGCGCGGTGGCCGCCGGGAAGGCGGCGGGCGGTTACGACTCGATCGTCGAGGCGGCGTCCCGGATGGCCCGCGTGCGCCGCGAGACGTACCGGCCGATCCCGGAAAACGCGGCGGTCTATGCGGAACTCTACCGCGAATACGTGCGGCTGCACGATTATTTCGGGCGCGGGGAAAACGACGTGATGAAGCGGTTGAAGGCGATCCGCGAGCGCGTGCGGACCGGGCGAGACTGAGGCGGATGGCGGCGCTGACGGGCCGATCCGTTTTCAGGTATGATATCATTTTTTTGGAAGAGAAAGGAAGCGAGTCGACCATGCGCAGAACAAGACCCTATCAGTTCTGGTTCGTAACGGGAAGCCAACATTTGTACGGTCCCGAGGCGATCCGCGAAGTCGAGGCGCATTCGCGGCGGATCGTCGAAGGATTCGCCGGCGAGCGTCTGCCGTATCCGGTCGTCTGGAAAACGGTGCTGACGACGCCGGACGACATCCGGCGCGTGTGCGCGGAGGCGAACGCGGACGAGACGTGCGCCGGCCTAATCGCGTGGATGCATACGTTTTCGCCGGCGAAAATGTGGATCGTCGGCCTGTCCGGCCTGCAAAAGCCGCTTTTGCACCTGCACACGCAGTTCAACCGCGATATCCCGTGGGATGCGATCGACATGAATTTCATGAACCTGAACCAGTCCGCCCACGGCGACCGCGAGTTCGGCCATATCGGAGCGCGTCTCGGCCTCGCGCGCAAAATCGTCGTCGGCCACTGGGAAGACCCGGTGGTGCGGCGGCGTCTGGCGGCGTGGATGCGGACGGCCGTCGCTTATACGGAAGGGCGGCGGCTGAAGGTCGCGCGGTTCGGCGACAACATGCGGCAAGTGGCGGTGACCGAAGGCGACAAGGTCGCGGCGGAGATCCGGCTGGGCTGGTCGGTCAACGGCTACGGCGTCGGCGATCTGGCGGCGCGCGTGCGCGAGGTGACCGACGCGGAGACGGATCGCCTGTTGCGCGAATACGAGGAGCGGTACGACATCGTGCCCGAAGGGCGCGAGCCCGGGCCGACGCGCGAGGCGATCCGCGAGCAGGCGCGCATCGAGATTGCGCTCAGGTCGTTTCTGGAGGAAGGCGGTTTCGACGCGTTTACGACGACGTTCGAGGACCTGCACGGACTCCGGCAGCTTCCGGGACTGGCCGTCCAGCGGCTGATGGAAGACGGCTACGGCTTCGGCGCCGAGGGCGACTGGAAGACGGCGGCACTCTTGCGCATCGTCAAAATCATGGCGGATTACGAAGGCACGTCGTTCATGGAGGATTATACCTACCATCTCGAACCGGGCAACGAGCTGGTGCTCGGCGCGCACATGCTCGAAGTGTGCCCGACGATCGCCGACGGGCGGCCGCGCATCGAGGTGCATCCGCTGTCGATCGGCGGAAAAGAGGATCCGGCGCGCCTCGTGTTCGACGGCCGGCCAGGCGCGGCGGTCAACGCGTCGCTGATCGATCTCGGCACGCGATTCCGTCTCGTGGTCAACGAGGTGGAGGCGGTGCGGCCGCCGCGGCCGATGCCGAAGTTGCCGGTGGCGCGCGTGCTGTGGAAGCCGCATCCGTCGCTGGCCGAATCGGCGGAGGCGTGGATCATGGCCGGCGGCGCGCATCACACGGTGTTCAGCTACGCGGTGACGAGCGAGCAGCTGGCGGACTGGGCGGACATGGCCGGCGTCGAGTTCGTGCGGATCGACCGTTCGACGACGCCGGAGCGGCTGGCGCAGGAGCTTCGCTGGAGCGACGCGTATTGGGCGTTGCGGCGGTAATGTGGGGGCGGCGTTAGAGGATTGGAGTATGTGGGCGTTGCAGGGATGGATCGGAGCGGCGTCGAAAGGCGCCGCTTTTTTTTTTTTTTTTTTTTGCGGAGTCGCGACCGCTTGACACAACGCCGGGGGGACGGAAGTTGTCGCACAAAACTTGCCGGAGAAAGGGGGTTCTAGCCCAAACACCGCAGACGATGAGGTTTTCGATCAAGTTGTTGAACTTCATGACATCAGAGGGGAAGGGGTGTGGGACATTCCGCGTATCTGGATTCCGCAGGTTGCAGCGCAGTCTTTGGAAGTATGCCTCGGTCAAGGACGTCACGAAACGATAAGTTTGGATGAGAACGGTTGGGCGGACCTCGGAGCGTGGGCGGAGGAGGGGATGTTGGAATTCCGTTACCGGTCGCGACGCTTGCTGGCGTGCTTTGCGTTGATAATTACTTCCAGAAAGTCGCGCATCGAGTTGTTAGTTCAATTGCAAATGATCTACGAGAGAATACATTAACGAATGCTATATCCATTCCTCTTGGTGCTGTAAGAGGGGGATATACCGCTTACAAAGCGGCTACAATGGATTTACCATGTTACCAAGAAGTGTTGCTCAAAAAACTGCTGTTGGAGCGACGAAAGGGCTTGCAGTAGGGTACATAGGCGGAAATGTACTTGCTGAAGTTTCAAACAAAATAGCAGGCACAGAAAAATGGTTTGACAATACACTTATAGGAAGAAAGATTGATAACGGAAAGTAGAAAATTGGCTTCATAAAGCTATTGGGGGTGGCAGTTATTAATCTTGTGGAAGTATGCACCTGTTCGGCTTTAAGTTCTGAGTTTGAGCCCATCGATAAAAGGAGTTTGTTTTGTGATTTAGATGATAATGTAATAATATGGGTAAAAATAGAAAAAGTAAAAGAAGATTCTCGAATAAAAATGGAATGGTATAATCCGAGTAGGGTAATGGTTTTTTCGATAGATTTAAGTCTAAAAAAGACACCTTCCAGCCGGCCTTTTCGTTATTTTTGGGGTTTCATGGAATTGAAACTCCTAAACTTCCTTGAATGTGAAAAATATGGAGTATGGAGTTTCATCGTGAAACCTTTTAATTTAAAAAAAGAATTTAGGATAGTGAATTCTGTTTGTTATGATTATAGTAAAAAATTTATTAAGACAAACTTTATAAGTATAAGGAGATAAAGCGGATGAAGAGGAGAGCATTAGTTTATTTTATTACAACAATAGCATTTATATATTCTTTAATAGGTTCCTTAGTATTAACAATATTTAGAGGTATTTTTAGAGGGGTTTTGGAGAGTTATTCGCTTGAGTGGGTATGGACTCTTATACTATTTGTCATATCTGCCCTATATTTAACATATAAGATAAATAAGATAATTAAAAATAGAAAGAAAAAAGATGATGCTTAACTGTGTTTGAATTGGCATCAGAACTGCAATAAAAGCAAGGATTTGGAGGTTACGAGGATTGAAGTTTTTTGCCGGCCGGGGCGGGAGGAATGACCGACCTTTCGAGATGTCACCCATGTATGGACTTGTCCTTTTCTAGCATTGATACAATTTCTTGCGTCATCTCGCGGAACATCTCCAAGAATTCACCGGTTTCCCCTTCCTGGGATTTGATTTCCGGATCCGGTATAAACTCAAACCATTTATGGAAAAGTTTCTCCATAAACTCCTTGGCGAAATGCTCTGTCACGATTCGATCAATGTAATCCGAAACCGATAGAAGCTTTTTCCCATCCCTAAAAAGTATAAAATCCCAAAGTCGTATATCGTCGTTATCTATGATTCGCAAAAACAATGCTTTCGCTTCTGGTGTCATCTCGCCTCTTACAGCGATAGCCCCTTTCATTCCGCTCCAAGGTTCCACTGAAATCCTTGGAAGTTGGAGGAAATCCTCTTTTCCCTCACTCAGAGCAGGGTCGTCGGGAAAGCGAACTTCAAAATGAGAAGCTGAGAGCACACCATATTTGAGAAAAGACTTCCATATACCGCTAATGCCCTTGATACCACTGGTGCTGTTGTTCCTGTCTCCAATGTAAAAATACTCTCGTTCTCCAGACACCGTCATCACTCCCCCTTGAACAGAGTCAAGGAATCAGAGAAGGGAGAAAGACTTATTTTTGGCACACTAAATGGAATGATCGGTATGGGGTCGCCGGGAACGATCAGATCGATGATTACGAGAGTCAATACTCCTATGATAGCTGTCGTTGCAATCCAATCTGCGTTGGACAGAAGAGTCTGGAGGGTGGACCGAATAGCCGAAGCGGCTTGCTGAGCAAGCGTCATAGGATCATTTGAGCAAGCATCAAGAATGGTTTTCTCACTGACTGAGTCCCAAACATAGACGCACCACGAATTGCCCGTGTTCGACGTGGATACATGATAATTAGCTACATGGATGGTGTACTGTCCCCTGCTGTCTTTCCTATCAACGTATACATTAAAGTGGTCTGCATTTCCTACCTTAGGTCCAGCATAGCCGTAGTGAACGTTTGAGACTTTGAACTGTAAGTTACCCACGGTAACGGGCCCCCAGGCAAGACCCGCACTTGGTGATGCCATAGCTTGAGAAACACCCAGGAAGGGTTGAACGACCAACAAGCTGACCATCACCGCCACAGCAACAACTTTTCTGTATCGATATTGCACCATTAAGCTTACCTCCCTCATTCTAGAATTTTAACTTTCCTGCCTCTTTTTCTTCTCTTTAGTTAACAAGCAAAATCTATCGCCTGCTTTAACCCGCACCACCTCGCCTTTCTTTTCTTCTACTATCTTCCGATTCCTCCAATAGGATAACATATAGTAATAAAAATACAAAGGTCACTTTTTGCATATTTTTATCAAATCACCCGGCAAATAAGGATAAAAAATCCGGCCAGACACGTTAGCTGCTCCCACCGAACGGCGATCACCTTCACGTAAGTAAACGGTTTCGCCCGGTAATTTAACCTGCACCGGTGAATGGAACCGGAATTCCACGAAGAACAAGAGGTGGGAAGCATCATCGATCCAAGTGACCGAAAAAGCAGATTCTGCCTGAAGCGCGAACCTGCCGGGCTTCTGATCCTGTTTCCCATCCGCGATGTCACTTGATTCCGATTCTACAAAATAAGTAGACCTCTGTCAAGAAAGTAGACACATCAAGTCGAGAAAAATGATGCGAGCTTCGCAAACGTATGTTCGTATTCCACCGGCGTCTGATATCCCAGCGCCGAATGTAACCGCTGGCGATTGTAGAAAATCTCGATGTATTCAAACAGCCTGCGTTTCGCTTCTTCGCGTGTCCTGAATTTTTCTTGATACACCAGCTCTTTCTTCAAGAGGCTGTGAAACGACTCGACACATGCGTTATCGTAGCAGTTGCCTTTGCGACTCATGCTGCTTTTCATCCCATACGTCAGCAGGCGCTTTTGATACTCATGCGAGGCATATTGGCTGCCTCGGTCCGAATGGTGCGGCACTTCGCCCTTCGGCCGCTGCCGCTGAACCGCTTTCTCCAGCGCCTGAATCGCCAGCTCTTTCGTCATCCGCTCGCCCGCTTGCGGAAAGCGCGGCGGGAAGCGCAAGAGGCAGCGATTCGTATTCAGATTTCTTATGCTGTTAAGGGTGCGGCTAAAGGAATAGGATAGGTAGGATGGATTCCTGACATTTTAACTTTTGCAAAAGGTTTTAAGGAAGGATATTCTTTATATGGGAGATAAGGGGTTTATTTGAGATGGTTTTTTTAATAAATTAATAGATGATCCTTATTTAGTAGTTTTAATAGGTTGGTTTATTTTATTGATTTACAATATAATAAGAAAAAATTTCTTTGATATTTTAATTGTTTTATTTATACTTCTTGAAATTTTTTATAGAGTATTAGTGTATTATAATTTTTTAGAAAGAAGAACATGGATCTTCTATAGTTTTAATAATAGTTACTGTTGTCTCGTATTTTTTATATGACCATTTTCGTTTTCGACCGTCCATGATCGAGAAATATGAACAAAATGAAGATGAAAAATAACATGAGACATCAGACCCTCTTTCGGTAAGTTGAACGAGCTTCATCAAAACGGCATCGTGTTTTCGATGCCGTTTCGTTTTTTTGGTATGCCTAGCCAATCCGGAGGCAGAGTGCGCCGTTCGGTAAGGTTCGGCGATGAAAGCGTGGAGGTGGCATAGAAGACGTGATGCCGCTTCGTTTTTTCTGATTTTAAAACTTTCTTCACGCTTCTGTAAAACATCGTCCACAGCTTTTGCGCGTTTTTGTGATTAAAATCACAAGTAGAACCGCCGCAGCGTGATGTAATCGTTGATGGGACGCTTCAAAAAAACCGGTTGTACTGGGAGGGGTTCGACCATGGAGGGTCGCAAGCATGCCAGAAGTAAGGGGCACGGCACCACGCTTGTCGGAACGTTCGTCTCCGTCTGTCTATTGGGTGCGGTGCTGGCGGCGGCGTGGTTCGGCGTGTTCGGTCTGTTTTTGGCGAGGCAATAGAGGCGATAAAAGGAGGCGACTGCGATGACGATTCATCGCCTGGAGAAAATCTGGATCGGCATGGGCTTGGCGCTGCTGGTCGTTTTTCTTGCTCTCGTCGGTGTGGCGGCGTTCGCGTTCGGCATGCATCCGCCGACCGGGCATGCGCTCGGCGTCGAGCCGGAGCGCGCGACCGAGGTGCCGCCGTTCGACCGGCCCGGCCTTGTCCGGAACGCGGACGGGTCGTACGACGCGTACGTCGTCGCGTTTGCGTTCGGCTACAGTCCGGCGACGCTCGAGATTCCGGCGGGGGCGACGGTTCATTTTCACGTGACGTCGACGGATGTGGTGCACGGGTTTTCAATACCCGGGACGAATGTGAACGCCATGGTCGTGCCGGGGGAAGTCAATCACGTCGTGCATACGTTCGACAAGCCCGGTACGTATTTGCTGATCTGCAACGAATATTGCGGGGCGGCGCACGAGATGATGGCGGGAACCGTCGTCGTGCGGTAAATATCGGCCGACAAACCGGGGTCGGTATCCGTGCTTCGTGCCGGGTTCGATACCGAGATGGAAGGAGGAAATCCGCATGGAGACCGCGAAAACGTCGGAACGTTTCGACCGCGGGGACGCCCGCATGATGCTGGCGCACGTGCTGTTTGCGTTCGCGGCGCTGCTGGTCGGCGGCGTCGCCGGGCTGCTGCAGGGGCTGGTGCGCGGCGGCGTCGTGACGTTGCCGGCGGGAATCGGGTATTACCAGCTTTTGACCGCGCACGGCGTGCTGATGGCGCTCGTGTTTACGACGTTTTTCATCTTCGGGTTTTTGTTTTCGGCGGTGGCGAAAACGGCGGGGGGCGTGCTGACGCCGGCCGCGCGGCGGCTGGGATGGATCGGCTTCTGGATGATGGCGGCCGGCACGCTGCTCGGCACCGTCATGATTTTGTTGAATAAGGCGACGGTGCTGTATACGTTCTATGCGCCGATGAAGGCGTCGCCGCTTTTTTACGCGGCTTTGGCGCTCGTCGTGCTGGGCAGCTGGGTGGACAGTTTCGGGGTTTTGTGTCAGTATAGGAATTGGAGGCGTTTGAACAGCGGATCTGCGCCGATTCTGACGTTTATGGCGGTCGTGACGGTGCTGCTTTGGCTGGTGGCGACGCTCGGCGTCGTCGCGACGGTCGCGCTGCAGTTTTTGCCCTGGTCGCTCGGGTGGGTCGAGCGGATCGACGTGATGGTCAGCCGGACGCTGTTCTGGTATTTCGGACACCCGCTCGTCTATTTCTGGCTGCTGCCGGCGTACATGTGCTGGTACGTCGTCGTGCCGAAAGTGATCGGCGGGCGGATGTTCAGCGATTCGCTCGCAAGGCTTGCGTTTCTTCTGTTTCTTGTCTTCTCGGTGCCGGTCGGTTTTCACCACCAGCTGATGGAGCCCGGCATTTCGTCGGCATGGAAATACGTCCAGGTCGTGCTGACGTTTATGGTCGTCGTTCCGTCGCTGATGACGGCGTTCGCGATGTTCGCGACGTTCGAGACGACGGGCAGGCGGCTCGGCGCGACCGGGCTGTTCGGCTGGTGGAAAAAGCTTCCCTGGCGCGACGTCCGGTTTTTCGCCCCGTTCATGGGGATGCTGATTTTCATCCCGGCGGGGGCGGGCGGACTGATCAACGCGAGCCACGAGATGAACGCGGTCGTCCATAATACGCTTTGGGTGACCGGGCATTTTCATCTGACCGTCGCGACGACGGTGGCGCTGACGTTTTTCGGCATTGCCTACTGGCTTATTCCAGCGCTTGCGGGCCGGACGCTGACGCCGGCGATGCATCGGCTTGGCATCGCGCAGACGGTCGTCTGGGTCGTCGGGATGGCGATCATGTCCGGTGCGATGCACGCGGTGGGGCTACTCGGCTCGCCTCGGCGGACGGCTTATACGACTTACGGCGATAGTCCGGAGGCCGTCGCCTGGATGCCGTACCATGTCGCCATGGCGGTCGGTGGAACGATTCTGTTCGTCGGCGTGCTGATGATGGTGTGGAACGTCGCGGCGCTTCTGCGTTCGCCGCGCGGCGAGACCGAGTATCCGGTCGCCGAGGCGGAGTCGGCGGAACCGGTTCCGGCGCTGTTCGAACGATGGGGCGTCTGGCTGGGGGTTCTGGCGGCGCTGATCGTCGCCGCTTATGCGGTGCCGCTTTCGGAGTTGCTGAACAGCCCGAACCCCGGCTCCAAACCTTGGGTTACCTGGTGAGGGGATCAATGCCATGAACCTGGCCCGCAAAATGGTGCTCGGCGTGGCGGCGGTGTCGCTGACGACGTACGGATGCAGCGCGTTTTTCCTGTTCGTGCTGAAGGACTGGCTGGCCCCCGGTGTCCGCGACTGGGTGTATACGGCCGTCATTCTCGCGCTCGGCGTCGTCTGGTCCGGCATTCTCGGCTGGATCGGCGCGCTCTGGCTGAGCCGGCCGCTCGTCCGGTTGACGGAGGCCGCTTCGGAAGCGGCGAAAGGCCGATTGAACGTTCCCGTCGCTTTGCCGCGTTCCGACGACGAGATCCGTCGCCTGGCCGAGGCGTTCCGGCGGATGCTGGACAGTCTGCGGCAGGCGGTGTCGGACATTTCGGACCATGTCGCCCATACGCGGGAGCATGTCGCCACACTCCGGGAAGGAGCCGGACGTGCGGCGACGCGGGCGGAACGGATCGCCGAAGCGTCGGCGTCCATCGCCGAAGGCGCGGCGTCCCAGGCGGATGCCGCGGAAAGAACGCTGCAGGCGGTCGAAAAGACGGCGGAAGCGGCAGAAAGCATCCGTCGCCGCTCGAACGACGCGCGTCAGGCTTCCGCCGAAATGCTCGAAACGATCCAGACGGGCGTCGCGACGCTGCGCGCGATGCTGGAGGGGATGCTCGAGCTGGCGGAGTCGAGCCGCAAGTCCGCCGAAGTCGTTGCCCGACTCGACGAGCAGGCGCAGGGCATCCGGACGATTTCACAGACGGTCCGGCAGATCGCCGACCAGACGCATCTTCTGGCGCTGAACGCGTCGATCGAGGCGTCCCGGGCGGGCGGCGACGGCGCGGGCTTTTCCGTCATCGCCGGCGAAATCCGCAAGCTGGCCGAGCAAAGCGCCGAAGCGGTGACGGAAATCGAGCGGCTGATCGAACAGATGGAGGCGTCGGTGCGGCATGCGGTCGAACGCATCGTCGGCCAGGAGCAGACGGCGAACCGGCAGCGCGAGGCGGGCGAATCCGCCGGTCAGGCATTGGAAAAAATCCACCGCGCTGCGGAAACGGCGGCGGACGCCGTCCGGCGTATCGTCGAGGCTGTGGCGGAACAGGTCGAGTGGATGGACGAGGCATTGAAGCAGGCCGGCGCGATCGCGGAAACGGCGCGGCGCATTTCCGACGAGACGCGGGACGTTTCGGCGGCGGTGCAGGACCAGACGGCGTTTTTGGAGGAGCTGGCGGCGTCGTCGGAAGCGTTGCAGAGCCGCGCCGACGCGCTCGGCGGGAAAGTGGCGGCGTTTACGGTTTGACGATTTTCATCGGTTTCGACAACCGGAGTCGCTGAAACCGGAGTCGCTGATGGCGATTTTCACACAGGGCCTGACGTCCGTCACGAGTTTGTCGCGGCTGATGTTCGTCATGGGGTGTCAACGTCTGCGTCGTCGCGCACTGTTTTGTCCGTGCGTCCGATCGGTCGTTCGCGACGTTCGTCCGGTATTTGCTGGTGCAGGTCGTCGGCGGGGCGTATGTCGCCTGGCTGCTTGTGAGTATGGATCATACGAGGCTGGCGTTCGGGTCGATCTGGCTGACGCTGGGCGTCGTCTACAGTATGATCCGGTCGGTCTGGTGTAACCGCCACGACGCGCGCCGGATCCGGGCGGAAGCGACGGGGTTGTGAATTGCAATTCCATGTGCGGATGCGATATAATTTAAATTGTCTGTAATCGTCAACGCCTGTTCGGGTGTCTCGATACGAGCATCCGGCGGTGGTGCGATGTTTCTCGTTCGGACGGAGGCACCGTCCGGGCCGGGTTGCCGGCGCGCGGTTTTTCACGCGCGGCCGGCCGCACGGCTCCGGGCGGTTTTGTTTTGTGGTACAATACTTGTAAGCGAAAGGACGAAGGTCGTTGGTCGAACGGCAAAAACAAGATGGCGGAGATTCGGAAAATAACGGTCGGTCCGTAGACCGTGATTGCGATCATGCCAAGCCGGGGAGCGCGAATGCTCCAGCGGAGATCGCCGCTGCTGAAGCGGCGGCGGCCGTCGAAAAAGCGGCGCATCCCGAAGACTTGTCGGCGGCGACGGACGCACGACCATCGCGGCCGACGTCGCC
>Ga0207870_100156_pt1 | contig 68120 bp, 65 predicted proteins | sample CeladaPassage60B_FD_187477 | JGI IMG/M metagenome (GOLD analysis project Ga0207870, IMG submission 187477) | Cellulose-adapted microbial communities from the Joint BioEnergy Institute, USA - Passage3 60B (SPAdes) (version 2) | ecosystem: Engineered > Bioreactor > Continuous culture > Unclassified... | reverse complement strand
AGTTATTTTTTTTCTCGATCATCTTGCCACTTCCATAACTCCTTCGAGGAAGTGGATATCCCGATGGCTCCGTGATCGAGAACATTTTTCAGATCGTCCAGATCCGAGATCAGCCCGCCGGCAATGACGGGCAGGTCAATTTCCTGCCGCAACTTCCCCATGACCCGTGGAACGACGATGCCCGGGAGCACCTCGATCGCGTCCGGTTTGGAGCTCTTGATAATGCGGATGCTGTTGTCCAGCGAGACGGAATCAAACACGAACAGGCGCTGGATCGAGATGAGCCCGCATTTCTGGGCGAACTGAATGAGATTGGAACGCGTGGTCACGATGCCGTCCACGTTGATGACCTCGGCCAGGTACCGGACGCTCTCCGCGTCTTTCCCCAGTCCTTCCATCAGATCCAGATGGACGAACATCAGTTTTCCGGCATCTTGCACCCTCTCCGTAATTCCTTTCAGCGTAAATATATTGCCCGTCAACAGAAAGACAATGTTCGACGCGGTCCGGAGCACGGGTTCCAGATCATTGTCCGACACGATGGACGTGATGACCGGTTTGGTTTTGAGTGCGTAACTGATCGTTTTCATGTTGGTGTTCTGATTTTTCATTCATTCCCACTCTCATCGACGGACTGCGAAATGTCCCAAGTTGTGAAAGAAAGCGTTGTCATATCGCGCTCCTAAATTATAGTCCAGCTGATGGGTGGTTGGCAATTGATGCAGGAATTTTACCAATCAGAAACCCTTCACTCAACCGCGGAAAGGCATTCTGCCTGCCATAGGGTGAATAAACGGGTTCTCCAAATCTCGTACCCGGGTATATGGAATACGCAGCGCTTCCGTTTTTGCATATTAACATCCGCCTTCAATCGTTATCAAACAGCCCGTCCTCTTGCAGAAAGTCACAAAAACCAACACAACTTTTGAGTTTTGTGATATAATGCATCCAACAAGTCCATAGCGGTATGGAGACTTTGAGAAACCGTTCATTTTGCTTCGCCTGGTCTGGCGAAGCGGATGGCGGTTTTTTCTTTTATCAAAAAAAGGAGGATCGCACAAAGCATGGAGACATCTTTGAATGTGCAGCAAAACGGAGCAACAAAGGAAAACGGTTCCTTCGGCGGATTTGCAGCATGGAACCGGATGCGGGTGCTGCAGGCGATGAACCGGGAACCCTTGGATCTTCTCATCATCGGCGGAGGAATCACCGGGGTTGGCATCGCCCTTGACGCCGTCACCCGCGGACTGAGGACGGCGCTGGTGGAGATGCAGGATTTCGCCGCCGGCACCTCCAACCGTTCGACCAAACTCATTCACGGAGGCCTGCGCTATCTGAAACAAATGGAATTCGGCGTTGTTGCCGAAGTGGGACGGGAACGGGCTGTCGTCTACGAAAACGGGCCTCACGTCACGATCCCGGAAAAGATGCTTCTTCCGTTTTACAAGGGAGGCTCGCTCGGACCGGTCACCACGTCGCTGGGTCTTATGCTCTATGACCGGCTGGCAGGCGTCAAGCGGCACGAACGCCGCGTCATGCTCAGCGCGGAGGAGACGCTACAACGGGAATCGCTTCTGAAGCGGGAAGGACTTCTGGGCAGCGGTCTGTACGTGGAATACCGCACCGACGATGCACGGCTGACCCTAGAAGTGCTGAAAAGGGCGGTGGAATTCGGAGCAATGGCGGTGAACTACGCGGCGGCTGAGTCGCTCCTGTACCTGAGCGGCCGCGTGGCGGGAGCGGTCATCCGGGACCGCATCAGCGGCGACCGTTTTGAAGTCCGGGCCCGTCATGTCATCAACGCCGCTGGTCCCTGGGTCGACACGATCCGGGAGATGGACAAATCCAGAGAAGGAAAGACGCTTCGCCTGACCAAGGGCGTCCACATCGTGTTCGACGGGAAGAGGTTCCCGCTCCGACAGGCGATTTATTTCGACACGCCGGACGGCAGGATGGTCTTCGCCATTCCACGCGACGGCAAGACGTATGTCGGCACTACCGACACGGATTATCACGGCGATACTGCCCATCCCGTAATGGACCGGAATGATCTGGACTATCTGCTGAGCGCCGCCAATTTCATCTTTCCTTCGCTGAAGTTGACTTCCCGCGACGTGGAATCCAGCTGGGCTGGTTTGCGCCCGCTCATTCGCCAGGAAGGCAAAAACCCGTCCGAAGTCTCCCGCCGCGACGAAATTTTCGTGTCGCCTTCCGGTCTCATATCCATCGCGGGCGGCAAGCTGACCGGCTACCGCAAAATGGCAGAGAAAGTCGTGGACTTGGTGGGCATGAAGCGAAAGAATGACGGTCTGCCGGCCCTTCCGCCCTGCCGCACCCGCAATTTGCCGATTTCCGGCGGCGACGTGGGAGGCGGTTCGGGCTTCGGGGACTTCGTCCGCCGGCTGATTCCGGCCGGCACGGCCGCGGGACTCCGCGAAGAAGACTCATCCCGCATCCTGCATCGTTATGGTTCCAATGCCCGCCGGCTGTTCCAGCTGGCGGCGGAGTCTCGGGATTTCGCCGAAAGACACGGCCTGCCCGCCGCACTGGCCGCGCAGCTTCTTTATGCCATGGAAGCGGAAATGGCCGTCAAACCGGAGGATTTCTGGATCCGCCGCACGGGCATGCTGTATTTCGACCGGCCGCAGGTTGTGAAATGGAAGGAAGCCGTTTCGTCCGCCATGGCAGAACGGCTGGGCTGGAGTGAAGCTGTACGCAAGGAGTACGACCGCGATCTGGATCGGTTCCTGGAGGAAGCGGTCAACCCGACCGCGCCGTGAATCGGGGGGCCGGGTAAGGACATTTCTTTTGCCGGATGCCGGTCAATGGGCACATTCTCGGTCACGGTTCCGACCAATTGAACTTGCTCATATTCATCCTGTGACACCAATCCATGCCCGATATAAGCAGTTCTTTTCATGGCCTTCCCCCTTCAGCGACATGGAACTTTTTTGCATGTCCGACGAAGCAACCGGCTGCCGGGTTGCACCACCAAATGAAAAACAGCGCTCCGCGGGACCTTTGTCCTTCGGAGCGCTGTCTGCTGTGCATGCATGCCATTCCGTTACATCCGGATCAGTTGAAGAAACTCGTCCCTGAGCGCGGCGCTCTCCCGGAATTCCCCGCGGATCGCGGAAGTGACCGTCTTGCTGCCCGGCTTCTTGACGCCGCGGGCGCACATGCACAGATGCTCGCCTTCCACGACGACCATGACGCCGTGGGGATGCAGCCTCTCCTCGAGGATGTCCGCGATCTGGCTCGTGATGCGCTCCTGCACCTGCAGCTTGCGCGTGACCGCCTCGACCAGACGCGCCAGCTTGCTGAGCCCGACGATTTTGCCGCTCGGGAGATAGCCGATGTGCACCTTGCCGAAAAACGGCGCGAGGTGATGCTCGCACTGGCTGTAATAGACGATATCCTTCACGATCACGAGTTCTTCATGCTGCTCGTCGAACGTGACGCCGAGGACGTCGCCGGGATCGACCGAATAGCCGGCATAGATTTCCTCGAACATTCGCACGACGCGGGCCGGCGTATCGAGCAGCCCTTCCCGGTCGGGGTCTTCCCCGATCATCCGCAGCATTTCCCGGACGAGCCGCTCCAGTTCGGCACGGTTCTCCGCCACATGCCGGTTGGCATAATCCTTCACGCCTGCCATCTCGATGATCGCCTCCCCCGGAGGCACAACGGCCTATTTGCGGCCGATGTTCCCCCGTTTCATCATCTGCTGCGCGCGTTGCAGCTGCTGTTTGTTCAGGTTGTAGCCCATCTGCTTGGCCATCTTCTGCAGCATCTCCGGATCGCTCTGCATCTTCGTCAGTTGCTGGCGCAGATAGAATACGCCGCCCGCGAATCCGCCGATCAGGCCGACGACCAAAGTCAGAATCGGTATGATGATATCCCATGCGCTCATTTCGGCCGCCCCCCCTTCTGCATGATGCGTTCTCCCGCGATGCCACTAAATCATAGCACGTTCGCCAGCGGCCGGGCAACGTTCGCGGCCAACCGCTCCAGTTCGAGCAGGCGCCTTTTCGCGTCGAGCCCGCCCGCGTAGCCGACGAGCGATCCGTCCGCGCCGACGACCCGGTGGCACGGCACGATGATCGGCAGCGGATTCCGGTTGTTCGCCCCGCCGACCGCCCGCACCGCCGACGGACGGCCGATCGCCCCGGCGACCGCCTTGTACGAGCGGACTTCGCCGTACGGAATGGCGGCGAGCGCCGCCCACACCGCCTTCTGGAAGGGCGTGCCGTACATCGCCGTCGGCAGCTCGAACCGGAAGCGCTCGCCGCGGAAATAGGCCGCAAGCTGCGCCGCCGCTTCCTTGAGCAGCGGATCGTCCGGCGCGTGCCGGAAATCGCCGGCCAGTCCGTGCTCGGCCGCCCATGCGGTCAAGGCCGCGCGGCGCTCTACCATCCGGCCGAATTCGACCCGGCACAGCCTGCCGTCCGCCTTCAGAAGCACGAGCGGTCCGACGGGCGAATCGATTTCGATCCAGCGGACAAGTATCGGTTGCCCCATATCCATACCCATTCCTCCTTCCGCAGCGCATGCGGCGGGCGTCAGACGCCCGGCTTCGCCGCGCCTTCCTCGTATATAGGAACGCCGCTGTCCGCGCCGCCGTGCCTGCGGTCGTCCGCTCGGCCGCCGGCCGCATCCCGCGGCTCGGGATTCTCAAGCGCCTCAAGCGCCTCAAGCGCCGCCTTGATCCGCGCCGAAGTTTCGGGATCGGCCTCGCGATCAAGCGCCTGCCGCAGCGCCCGCTCCGCCTCGGAGCCGCCGATGCGGCCGAGCGCCCACGCGGCCGTGCCGCGCAGCACCGGACGCGGATCGTCGATCAGCACGCGGATGAGGTCCGGCACCGCCGACGCCTCGCGGAAATGGCCGAGCGCGATGACCGCGTTGCGCTGGATCGGCTTCTTGCCCCGCCAGGCGGCGGCGGACGCGCCGAACCGCTCCTTGAACTCGCGGTTGCTCATCGACAGCAGCGGCACAAGCAGCGGCTTGACCGTGTCCGGGTCCGGCTGCAGCTCCTCATGATGCGTCCAGTCTTTGCCGCGGTTCACGGGGCAGACGATCTGGCACGTGTCGCAGCCGTACAGCCGGTTGCCGATCTTGCGCATCTGCCCGTCGCTCAAGTAACCCTTGGTCTGCGTCAGATACGAGACGCACGCCTGCGCATTGAGCTCGCCCGGCCCGACGAGCGCGCCGGTCGGGCAGGCGTCGATGCACTTCGTGCACTCGCCGCACATCTCCGTGACCGGCGCATCCGGCGGCAGCGGCAAGTTCGTGATCATCTCGCCGAGGTACACCCAGGAACCGAACTCGGGCGTGATGATCGAACAGTTCTTGCCGCTCCAGCCGATGCCGGCCCGCTCGGCGACGGCGCGGTCGACGAGCGCGCCCGTGTCCGTCATGGACAGTGCCCGAAGTTCCGGCGCCCGCTCGCGCAGCCACGCTTCGAGCCGGGCAAGCCGGTCCCGCAGCACCTCGTGGTAATCGCGCCCCCATGCCGAGCGCGACAGGATGCCGCGGCGGGCCCCCGGCTCGGACTTCGGCGCATCGCGCAGCTTCGACGGGTAAGCGACCGCAATCGCGATGATCGATTGCGGGTCCTCCATCAGCAGCGCGGGATTCGTCCGCTTGTCGAGGTCCGGCTCCTCGAAGCCGGATTCGCGGCCGAGCGCGCGGTGCCGCTCCAGCGTGCGCCTGAGCTCTGTGAACGGCTCCGCCGATGCGACGCCGATCTTGTCGATGCCGAGCGACCGCGCCGCCGCTTTCATCTCCGCCTTCAGCTCGGCGTAAAACGCCGCGGGCCGCTCCGTCATGGCGGACTCCACGCTCCTCTCGTCAGCCCGGCTGCGACTGCCGCCTGATCTCGGCCCGGGCCAGCTCGTCGCACCGGTTGTTCCATTCGTTGTCGCTGTGGCCTTTCACCTTCACATAGGATACCCGATGCCGCTGCATCAGCGACCAGAGTTCCTGCCAGAGATCCTGATTTTCCACCGGCTTGCCCTTGCTGTTCCGCCAGCCGTTCTTCAGCCAGCCCTGCATCCAGTTCTGCCGGAAGCAGTTCACCACATACGCCGAATCGCTGTACACCGTCACGGCGCAAGGCTCTTTGAGCTGCTTGAGCGCCTCGATGACCGCGACGATCTCCATCCGGTTGTTCGTCGTCATCGGTTCGCCGCCGGATATTTCTTTGCGATGCGGTCCATAGAACAGAACGGCGCCCCAGCCCCCCGGCCCCGGGTTGCCGGAACATGCGCCGTCCGTGTAGATCGTCACTTCTTTCACGTGCCGTGTCGCTCCTATATCTTCTTCCAGCGCGGGATCGGCCAGAGGATGAATTCCGCCTTGCCGAGCAGGCTGCCCGCCGGCACCGTCCCGAACGAACGGCTGTCCTTGCTGGCGCCGCTCCGCCGGTTGTCGCCCATGACGAACACCTTGCCCGGCTCGACCGTGAGCGGTCCGAAATCGGGGCCGGCGATCGCGACATCCGCGTACGGCTCGGCCAGCCGCTCGCCGTTCACATACAGCACGCCGCCGCGGATCTCGATCGTGTCCCCCGCGACGCCGATGACCCTTTTGACGATATACTTGCTGTCGCCGGGAGTCGGCGCGGGATCGACCAGCACGGCGATGTCGCCGCGGGCCGGTCCGCCCAGCCGGTAGCCGATCTTGTTGACGAGCAGCCGCTCGCCCGTCTTCAACGTCGGTTCCATCGAGATGCCGTGCACGATCGTGAGGTCGAAGACGAACAGTTTCAGAACCGCCACGACGACAACCGCAAAGGCGAGCGACTTGAGCCAATCGGCCAGCTCTTCCCGCCATCCCTTCGGCTTCGCGCCGCGCTTTCGCCGGGACCGTTCGCGCCTGTCGGCGAACCGTTCATCCGTCTCCGTGGTCTCCGCCGGTTTGTTCATGTCATCCTCCGCCCGCGGATGCCCTCAAGGGCGCTGAGAATAGAAAAGCATATCTTGCGGCCAAAAGCAAGGCGCGCAACATATGCTGTGAGAACTTCGATCGATTCGACGCCCAAGGCCGGCCTTCAGCCCGCCATGATCGCGAGTTTTCGGTTCGAATTTTGGAAATCCTGGGCTTTGTAGCCCATGGCTTCGTATAGCGGAAGAATCGGTTGGTTATGCTCGTCCGCGGCAACCATGACCTGCGTTACCTTGCGCTGTTCAAACCGGATCTTGAGCCCCTGGATCAGCGCCTTCGCGCATCCCCGGCCGCGATAGTCCGGATGAACGGCGATCCGGTAGTAATAGCCGCGGTCCCTGTCGATCGTGCCGATGATGAAGCCCGCGATGGCGCCTTCAATCTCCGCCACCAGGATCAGGTCGCTGTCCCAGCCGAGCTGGCGGGCGAAAGCTTCGCGCGTCTCTTCACAACAGGCTTCGGAGAGAACGGACTCCATCAGCTCCGATACCGCACGGTAATCCGACAGTTGAAAAGAGCGAACAACCATGGAATGAGTACCCCCGCATTTTCGTCAAATGAGAAAAGACAAGCACCTTTTCATTTACGACAAAAATGAACGGATTCCTGCAAAATCTTAAAAAAAGTTTAAAAAATTCGTCTCATTCGTGGAAATGCTGTCCGTAGATGTGTATTTTAAGCGCTTACTTCCATTAATAGTTAGCCTTGTTCGGAAATGCGGGTTCGCAGCTGCGGCAGACAGCGGCACCTTCCATTGTTACTTTATGCTCGGGCTCACCGGCAGGTCCCATGCGCCATGTCTCGTCTTATCGTAATGTATATGAACGAATCCTCGACAGATTCCACCCCGACTCAAATCACCCCGTACGCCCGCAGCGTCTTCAGCCGTTCCACCGTTATCCAGCCGCGCCATGCCAGCTCCGCGCCGGGGCTGACCGTCTGCCAGTGGATCGGTCAGCCGCCGTCTTCCCGCTGCAGGCGGACGAGCGTCTCCAGATGCTCCCGCACTTCCGACTCCGTGACGAATTTCGCCGCATGGCTGTCCGGACGGGGGGCCCAATCGAGCACTTTATGCACATAGCCTTCGGCGTCCGGGTTGCGCTCGATCGTCCCGGGGCGGCCCAGCCACGCATCGAACTTGGACAAGTGCGGTTCGGCCCGATTCCGGTCGGGCGCATGCAGCAGAAACATCAGCCAGTTCACTCCGTCATGGTAGCCTGCCGGCTCTTCCCGCTCCACCACGCGCCAGACATACGCTTCGTTCTTCACGAACCATTCTTCCGCGAATATCTCCGTCCGCACCCGCTGCTTGTACAGGAGGCCGAGGATGCTGCCGGTCGGGTTGATCGAGGGCACATCGTCGCGCTCCGCCCTCCACCACGGGGCATGCGTGTATTCGCCCGCGCTCTTGAAGACGAAGGGCAGCCCGCCGTCCGGCAGCGTGATGCCGCGCAAATACCGGATGATCCCGTCCAGCACGTCCGGGGCGAAGCAGTCGATCTTTCGTTGTTTCCCATCGTTCCATCCTCCCTCATTCTCCGTCAAATTCTTGCCGCCCCGCTCGATGACCATCCCGTCCGGCATGCCGTTCGTACCGTTCGCACACCTGCCTCGCCATGCCGGCGATCTCGCGCCGAAGCCGCTCCGGCTCCATCACCTCGGCATCCGGCCCAAGCGTGTAAAAGAAGCGCACCGCCCAGTGCCATTCTTCGGCCGGACAATCGAAATCCACTTCCCACTCGTCGTCCGCGATCTGCCGCACCCGCTCGCCGATATGCTCGTCCTGCTCGGCCAGCAGCGCGCCGCGGTAGGTCAGCCGGGCGACGATCCGCACGAAAGGGCCCGCGGTCGCGCGCACCTCCGCATCATCGCGGCTGGTGCGCGGCGGGTTCTGCGACGGACCGTCGATCGCCTCGATGCTCATCATCCGGTCCACCCGGAACGTGCGCGTCTCCCCGTGGAAGGCCGAATACGCCTCGCAATACCAGAACCCGTGCGCCGCGAAAATGCGCCGCGGCAGCAGCTCCAGCCAGCGCCGGGAGCTGGCGGACCGGTAGTCGGCACGAATCCAGCGGGACGCGGCGGCGTGTTCCATCAACTCGGACAGAAGCGGCGTCTTCACCTTCCTTTCCGGAACTTCGATTTCCACCCGGTCCAGCACCGGCTCGATCGCCTCAAGCATCGGCTTCGGCAGCACGGCCCGGATCTTGTCGATCACCGTCCAGCGGGCCTGGCGGAAAGGGGTGTCGGCGAGCCGCGTGAGCGCGCGGAGCGCGAACAGCAGAGTGAGCGCCTCTTGCGAATCCAGCTGCAGCGACGGCAGCCTGTACCCTTCCATCAGCCGGAAGCCGCCGGCGGGCCCGGGCTCTGCCCAGATCGGAACGCCCATCTCGGCGAGCGCCTGCATGTCCCGCAGAATCGTCCGCCTGGACACCTCGAACTTGTCCGCCAGACTTTGCGCCGTCTCCGGCCGCTGCTGCAGCGCGATCAGAATCGCCACCAGCCTGTCCATCCGTCTCAACGCGTTTCCCTCGCTTCCCGTCATGATCATAGCAACACGACGGTGACATGAAGATTGTCACCGATTCAAGCCTTCCTCGCGCCGGACTTTCGCAACATCCATGTTGATTTATTCCGGCGAATCATGGATAATAATGCTGTAAAAAATTGAACGCAGGAGGTAAACGAACCATGGCTCATCAACTGCCACCGCTTCCGTACCCGACGAACGCGCTCGAACCGCATATCGACGCGACGACGATGGAGATCCACCACGGCCGTCACCATAACACGTATGTCACGAACCTGAACGCAGCGCTCGAATCCGCTCCGGAACTGCAAAGCAAGTCGGTCGAAGAGCTGATCTCGAACCTGAACGCCGTTCCGGAATCGATTCGCACGGCTGTTCGCAACAACGGCGGCGGCCACGCGAACCACTCGCTGTTCTGGACTACCTTAAGCCCGAACGGCGGCGGCGCTCCGACGGGCGCGCTCGCTGCGGCGATCGACAGCGAACTGGGCGGCTTCGAGAAATTCAAGGAAGACTTCACGAAAGCGGCCACGACCCGTTTCGGTTCCGGCTGGGCCTGGCTGGCGGTATCGCCGGAAGGCAAGCTGAAAGTGTACAGCCTGCCGAACCAGGACAGCCCGCTCATGGAAGGCGACACGCCGATCCTCGGTCTGGACGTATGGGAGCATGCTTACTACCTGAAATATCAAAACAAACGCCCGGACTACATCGCCGCGTTCTGGAACATCGTGAACTGGGACGAAGTCGGCAAGCGTTACGAGGCAGCCGTGAAGAAATAAAAATAGCCTGACAAAAAGGGGTTTTCCCGCTGCGGGAAAACCCCTTTTCGCTGTTTACGTCTCGCCGGATCCCGCCGGCGCGGCTTGCTGCGCGTTCGGCCGCCGGTTCCGGTACTGCTCGCCGCCCGCCCGCTCGACCTTGGGATGGCGCGGTCCGCGCGGCGCGTCGCCGGAACGCGGATTCGGCTGCCGGCCGCGATGCGCGTCGCCGCGGGCGGCGTCGGGCTTCCGGCCCTGCGGCTGATGCGGATGCCGCTCGCCCTTGCCCGGCGCGCCCTGGCTCTGCTGCACACCGCGCGGCTCCTGCCGCCCGCAGGACGCCCCTCCGCGCTTGCCGCCGTGCTGTCCGCCGCCCTGCCCCTGCGGCTTCTGCTGCCCGAATCCCGGGCTCTTGTGCGCCTGCCGCTTCTGCTGTTTCTGCTGCTCGCGCTGTTCCCGCGCTTCCCGCAGCTCGCGCTGAAGAATGAGCGCCTCCAGTTCCGCCCGCTCGGCCGCGATGCGGAGCGCCCGGCCTTCCCGGCCGGTCGACTGGTCGGCCCGCCAGCGCATGAGCCGCTCGCCGCCGGGCAGCGCGGCCGCCTTGCCGGCGAGGCCGGCAGCGGTCTCGCCGGTGGCCGGCAGCGCGTGCGTGAACACGACCGGCTCTTCTTCCGGCGCCGTCCGGCTGCGTTCATCCCCCGGCACCCGCCGCAGGACGAAGTACGCGCAGCCGAAGTTGCAATATTCGTGCAGATAGTCGACCAGATGGCTGATCGACGTATCTTTCGTCGCTTTCGGATGATTGTCGCGGAAAAATCCTTTCAATCTCAGCTGGTTGTAACCCCAATCGCCGATGACGTAATCATAGCGGTCCAGCACTTCGCTGTACCGTTCCCTGAAGGCTTCGGGGTTCCAGCCGCCTTTGTGATCGAGCACCAGCTCGAATACTCTGCCGCCGATATTGATCAAGATGAACCCCCATTTCCCGCACCGGTTCTGTTCCGATGCTTCCCCGAATCCTTTCGCTCAGTTTCCGGCCGAATGGGTCAGCGCCGCCGCCGCCGATTGCACCTGCTCATGGGCATGATAGGAACTGCGCACGAGCGGACCCGATTCGACATGGCGGAAGCCTCTTTTGAGCCCTTCTTCCTTCAGCGCTTTGAATTCGTCCGGATGGACGTACCGCTCCACGGGCAGATGGTTCGGCGTCGGCTGCAAATATTGTCCGATCGTCAAAATATCGCAGTCCACGGCGCGCAGATCGTCCATCGCCTCGAGAATTTCGTCCCATTCTTCCCCGACCCCGAGCATCAGGCTCGACTTCGTCGGAATGTCCGGCTGCATCTCCTTCGCCCGCCGGAGCAGTTCGAGCGAGCGGTCGTATTTGGCCTTCGCCCGCACCTTGTCCGACAGGCGGCGGACCGTCTCGATGTTGTGGTTCAGAATGTCGGGCTTCGCGTCCATGACGGTGCGCAGCGCATCCCGGTTGCCCATGAAGTCCGGAATGAGCACCTCCACGCTGCACAGCGGCAGCCGCTTGCGGATCGCCTTGATCGTCATGGCGAACACCTGCGCGCCGCCGTCGGCCAGATCGTCGCGCGCGACGCTCGTCACGACGCAGTGGCGCAGCATCATCTGCTCTGCCGCTTCCGCGACCCGTTCCGGTTCGGCCAGATCGAGTTCCGTCGGCTGGCCGGTCTTCACCGCGCAGAACCGGCAGGCGCGGGTGCAGATGTCGCCGAGGATCATGAACGTCGCCGTCCGGTTCGCCCAGCATTCATAAATATTCGGACAGCGCGCTTCCTCGCATACGGTATGCAGCGTCTTCGCGCGCATCATCGTCTTCAGTTCGGCATAGTTGCCTTCCGTCGCAAGCCGGATCCGAAGCCAGTCCGGCTTCGGCAGCCTTTGCTTTTCGCGTGTGCTCATGGGGGATCCCCGCTTTCCTTACGGGCGGGACCGCAGTCCCAGACCCTTGCTAGAGTGGAGCCATAATCTTTCTTATTATAACACGATTCGGATAAAAACCAATGATCTGCAGATGCTAACGGAGGACAAGGAGGCGATGGAACGCTATGCTTCGGTTGACGCGGAGAGGCGCGGGGAGCCGGTTCGACACGGCATTGCGGGCCGTTCGGCGCATCGCCGCAGCCTGCGCTTCCCTGGCGCTTTTTGCCGCCGCGGCCGGTCCCGCCGCCCAGGCGGCGCCCGCGGCCGGCAAGGTGACGCCGGAGCGCGACGTCTATGCCGAACGCCGCGCGCTGTTCGACCGGATCAGCATGCTGACCGGCATCCCCTGGCACCATCTGGCCGCCATCGATCAGTACGAGCGGACGCTGACGAAGGCTCGTCCGAAATCACGACCGCAGCCGCGCGGTCTGATCGCCATCTATGTGCCGCCCGAACGGTGGGCGGGCGAGCTGAACCCGGACGAGAACGAGACGAATCCGGCGGTCATCCGCCATTTCGGCGGCATCGGCCTGGACGGCAACGGCGACGGAAGCGCCGACCGGACGGATGACGAGGACATCCTCTGGACGGTCGCGCAGCAGTTGCTCAAATCCGGCACGGCGGAAGACGATTTCGCCATCGGGCTGTGGGAATATTACCACAACACCCGCGCAGTCCAGCGGATCCTGCAGTTTTCCGCGCTGTACGCCGCCTTCGACCGGCTCGATCTCGACGATCACGCGTTCCCGCTGCCCGTCCGCGCCGACTACTCGTATCGGGACACCTGGGGAGCGGCGCGGGGCTGGGGCGGCTACCGGATTCACGAGGGGACGGACATTTTCGCAGACTACGGCGTGCCCGTCCGCAGCACCTGCTACGGCGTCGTCGAGACGAAAGGATGGAACCGGTTCGGCGGCTGGCGGATCGGCATCCGGGACATTGACAATGTGTATCACTATTTCGCCCATCTGTCCGGGTACGACAAAAGCCTGAAGCCCGGCGACATCGTGAAGCCGGGCCAGGTCATCGGCTGGGTCGGCAGCTCCGGCTACGGCAAGCCGGGCACGTCGGGCAAGTTCCCGCCCCATCTCCACTTCGGCCTGTACCGCGATCGCGGTCTCGTCGAGTGGGCGTTCGATCCTTACCCGCTGCTGAAAAAATGGGAGCGCGAGGACTGGCAGCGGATACGGAACGGCACGTACAAGTGGTGAACGGCCGCGGATCTTTTTCTCACGATTCCTCCGGCACGGCGTCTTCGTTTCCGGTTCCGGTCTCGTCATGCGCCTCGCCGGAGGTTTCTTTGTCCGGTTCCGGCAGCGGCAGCGCGATATTCGGCGCGTGATCGGCCGTTGATCCGGATGGATTGCCCTTGTTGTCGTAATAGTACATCGGCACGTCGCCGACGACGAGCAGATAAGAGATCGGAATTTCCGTCACGACCGTCTCCGGCTGCGTATCGAACGGAATGATGATGGCCATTTCGGCTGTAATCCGGATATACACTTCCACGAGAATCATGTTGATGCCCGCGTCCCGCTGGCGCGTGCCGAGTTCCACCTTCGCCGCGCCCACGGGTTCGAAGCGCACGGGCATGCGCGGTCCGAACGACGCGATGACCGCGCTGCCGATCGCCTGGCCGATCGGGATGTGCTCGGGCACATGTTTGATTTCGTTCAGCGTCCGCTGAACCGTCTCGATCGTCTCGGAAGTGATGCGCATGTGCTCGGCATAGTTCAGCATGAAGCCGGACACCCGTCCGTCTTCGCTTTTCTGCCATTCCACGAGCCGTTCCGCGTTCGCATGGCTCGCCACATGATTGCTGATCGCCTCGTTGATCGCCCGCGTCACGATCTGCTTCACCCGCATCGTGGCGACATGCATGAGCGGCGGGCGGAGATTGCGCTCCACATAGACGAACGCGGCGGTCACGAACACGCAGAAAGACAGGAAGACGATCAGGAACAGCCGCATTCCGCCGAGCTTCCGTCTTTCCCGGCGGGGAGGCTTTGAGCTGACGCGCATTCGCGTCCCGGCGGGCCGGTGATGCCGTTCGCGCCGCGCCGGACGGGCGAACAGAGCGGTCCGGCCGCCCGCGACAAAATGGCCGCCCGATGCGGGCCGGCTTCCGGAGACGAACCGGCCCCCCGAGGCCGGACGGCTGCCGGCGGCAAATCGTCCGCCCGCGCCGGGCCGGCGCCATCCTCTGCGCCGGCGGATGCGCATGACGCCGCGCCTTCCCGGCAAGAGCGCGCCGAGCCAATGCGCGATGCCGCGTCTTCCCCATCTCGCCATTCGCGTCACCTCCGCTGTCTGGCCGCCAGCCGCCCGTCCGACGGCTTCCTCATCCCAGCATATGCGCCCCCGCCCGGAAACATTTCCCCGCCGTGATCTTCCGCCCGCCTTCATTGACATCCGGCGCCTGCTGCGTTTTAATGGTGAGCAGATAGATATGATTGGTCGGTTTTAGCTTGAGGATCACGATTTCGGAAGGAGGTCCCGACATGAAGGAAATCCCGCTTCCCCTGATCAAAGCGAATCAGGCCGGCATCGTCCTGTTCGTCGTCATCGCGCTGGCCTCTCAGCAGCCGTGGTGGATCTACGCCCTGTTCCTCATCCAGCTTGCCGGCCTTGCGTTCGGCCCGCGGGCGAGCCTGTTCATTCTTCTCGCCCGGTCGGCGCTGGCGGACGAGCGGCTGAGGCGGTCCGAGACGCAGGCGGCGGAGCTTGCCAGGTTCAACCAGACGATCGCCGTGCTGCTGCTCGGCCTGTCGTCCGTGTTCCATCTCGCCGGCTGGAGCTGGCCGGGACACATCGCCTCCGGCATGGTCGGACTGGCCGCGCTGGCCGCCCTGGCGGGCTATTGCATCGGCTGCACGATCTACTACCAGTACAAGAGATGGCGGGCGCTGCGCGCGCGTTGAGGCCTTGGCGCGCGTGGAGATCAACCCCTTCCAAGTCGTTCGGCCCGATAAGCGAAGCTGCTTCGCTTATCGGGCCGAATTTTCGGCATTCACCCGAAAAAGAAGAAAATTCTGCTTCTATTCCGGAAAATTGGCGCGAAATCGGCCGGTTCCCCGGAATCAGAAGAAGATTCTGCGCCTATTCGCGTCGACTTTGCCTTTTCGGGCGGAATGGCGGCAATTTTTGCGCCAATCCGCACCCCGACGGTCCAGGACGCCAAGAAAGCCGATCAGGAACAGCCCTCCTGGTCGGCTTTCTTGTCCAAAATTCAGTCCAGCGTGAATTCCGGCAATCCGGCCGGCAGCGGCGCGGGCTTCGCGCAGGTGCTCACCATGACGTAATGCCGGCCTTCCTCCGACGCCGCGTGGAAGCCGTGCATCGCCTCGAGCACGTGGTACGCGAGCGCGCCGTTCGCGCGATACGGCCGGCCCGTGCGGATCGCCTTCGCCATGTCGGCGGCGCCGACGCCGCGCGAATTGCCCGTGTAGCCGTGGGTGAGCGGCACTTCAATCCATTCGCGCGCGCCGGCTCGGGACAACTGCACCGGACCGCCGAACGTGTTCGGGTCCGGCACGACGAGCGTCCCGTCGCTGCCGTACACTTCGATGCGCGGCAGCGTCGAGCCGCCCTTCACGTCGAAGCTTGTAATGATCGTGGCGACCGGTCCCGATTCAAAGTCGATGACGCCGGCGATGTGCGTCGGCACTTCGACCGGAATGACCGTTCCGGCTTTCGGCTGGCTCGTGATCGTCCGCTCCGGGAACGAGATGCGCGCCGAGCCGGTGACGCGCCGGATCGGGCCGAGCATCGCGACGAGCGCCGTCAGATAGTACGGCCCCATGTCGAACATCGGCCCGCCGCCGGCCTGATAGTAGAACTCCGGCGACGGATGCCACGACTCGTGGCCGCCGCTCATCATGAACGCCGTCGCGCCGATCGGCGTGCCGATCGCCCCTTCCTCGATCAGCTTGATGCAGGTCTGGATGCCGCCGCCCAGGAACGTGTCGGGCGCGCTGCCGACGAGCAGCCCCTTGCGTCCGGCCAGCTCCAGCACCTCGCGGCCTTCCCCGCAGGTCACCGCCAGCGGCTTCTCCACGTACACGTGCTTGCCGGCCTCGAGCGCCTGCAGATTCACCGGCGCGTGCGCCTTCGGAATCGTCAGGTTGATGACCATCTCAATCTCCGGATCGGCGAGCAGCTCTTCGACGGAGCAGCCGCGCACGCCGTATTCCGCGCCCTTGGCGTTCGCCCGCTCGACGTCGATGTCCGCGCAGGCCACAATCTCGAGCGATTCAAACCGGCTGCCGTTCTGAAAATAAATCCCGCTGATGTTGCCGGTGCCGATGATGCCGGCTTTCACTTTGTCCATAGCCGAACTTTCCTTCTTTCCGTGTCGAGTGTTGGTGCCTTCGATGCTCCCGTCAGCCCGCCAGCCGCCGGATTCAGTCCGGACTGTCGCCCATGCCCGTGTAGCTGGTGTAAATCACCGGGTTGGTGCTGCCGTAAAGCTCCTTGCCTTCCGCCGCCCACAGGAAACCGCGGCGCATCAGCTCCGTCACTTCCGGCATGCGGAGCACGCTCGCCACGTGGCCGAGCGAACAGTAGTAGACGCGGCCGACGCCCCAGCGCTTCGTCCAGACGACCGGCATGTCCACGGGACCGTTCAGCTCATGCGGGCCGGGGACGGTCGGGAACTGCGTGACGGCCAGCACTTCGACCGCGGGATCCACATGCAGATAGTACTGCTCGCTCTTCACCGTGAAGTCCTGGATGCCCGCCGTCAGCGGACTCGACGAATGTTTGATCTTGACGAGGTATTCGACGCCGTCGTTGCCCGGATGGGCGACCCAGTTGCCGCCGGTCATGAACTGCCAGTCCACGTTCTCGCGGAACGCGTCGCACATGCCGCCGTGGCAGCCCGCGAGGCCGACGCCGCTCTGCACCGCCTCCGACACGTTCCGCACGTAGCGCTTCGGAATCTTGCCCATCGTCCAGATCGGGATGATCAGGTCAAGCGACATCAGTTTTTCCTTGTCCGCAAAAGCCTCCAGCGTATCCGACACTTCGACGGAAAATCCTTCCTTCTCCAGGATGCCCCGGAAATGTTCCGCGGCCTGGTCCGGCTCGTGGCCCATCCAGCCGCCCCATACGATCAACGCTTTTTTCATGAGGTTCCCCTTTCTCTTCTGTCCAGCGCAACGTTCCGATTACATTTCGCTGATCTTCACCCAGCGGCGCTCATCCACCGACTTCTCGACCGCCTCGAGCACCGCCTGGCATTTCACCCCGTCGGCAAAGTTCGGCACCGGCTGGCGGCCTTCTTCGATCGCGTTCAGCAGTTCAACGATGACATGCGTGAACGTCTGGCCGTAGCCGATCGAGTGTCCGGCCGGCCACCAGGCGTCCATGTACGCGTGCGCCGCGTCGGTCGCCATGACGCGCCGGAAGCCCTGCACATCTTCCGCGTCGTCCGTGAAGTAAACCTGCAGCTCGTTCATCCGCTCGAAATCGAACTTCACGCTGCCCTTCGAACCGTTGATCTCGAACGCGTTCGTGCACCGGTGGCCGGGCGCGAAGCGCGTCGCCTCGAAACTGCCGAGCGCTCCGTTTGCGAACCGCGCGAGGAACAGCGTCGCGTCGTCGACCGTTACCTCGCCTTTCGGCGCGGAAGCGTCGCCCTTCGCGCTGAGGCCGGTCATCGAGGACGGCAGCGGGCGCTCCTTGATGAACGTCTCGCTCATGCCGACGACCTCCTCGATATCCCCGATGAGGAAATGCGCAAGGTCGATCAGATGCGCGCCCAGGTCGCCGTGCGCCCCGGAGCCGGCCACGTTCTTGTCCAGCCGCCAGACGAGCGGGAAGTCCGGGTCGATGATCCAGTCCTGCAGGAACCATGCGCGGAAGTGGTAGATCCGGCCGAGCCGCCCTTCCTGCACCAGCTTCTTCGCGAGCTGAACAGCCGGAGCGAACCGGTAGTTGAAGCTGACCATGTGCTTGACGCCGGCTTCTTCGGCGGCCTGCAGCATCTCGCGCGCGTCGGCGAGATTCAGCGCCAGCGGCTTCTCGCAGAACACGTGCTTGCCCGCCTTGGCGGCCGCGACGGCGATTTCCTTGTGCGCGTCCGACGGCGCGTTGATGTCGACGATGTCGATGTCATCGCGCTGCACCAGCTCGCGCCAGTCGGTGACCGCCGACTCCCAGCCGAACTGGGCGGCCGCCTGCTCGACGCCGGCCTTGTTCCGGCCGCAGATCGCCTTCATGACCGGAACCGGCGTACCGGGGAACGCCATCGGCACTTCCTTGTAGGCGTGGCTGTGCGCCTTGCCCATGAATTTGTACCCGACCATGCCGATGTTGTACTGCTTCATGCGGATCACTCCTCCCACGGGGATAAAGTTGTATGAAGGTCCGGGCGCATGGCGCCGGACGTTTCTACGAGCGCGGCGCGGAAGACTCGCGTACGACGAGCTCCGTAGCCAGCGTCTCGTGGAACACGGATTCCGTTCCCCGCCAGTCGGGCAGCCGGTCCAGCAGCCGCTCCGCGGCGGTCCGTCCCATCGCGCCGAACGGCACGCGGACGGAAGTCAGGGGCGGGTCCACCATGGCGGCCGCGTCCGAGTCGTCGCAGCCGACGATTGCGAGATCGTCCGGCACCCGGACGCCGCGTTCGCGCAGCGCCTGCATCAGCCCGATCGCCATCCGGTCGTTCGCGACGAATATCGCGTCCAGATCGCGCAGCCGGGCGTACACGTCCTCCGCCGCGCGGCGGCCGCTTGTGCGGCTGTAATTGCCGGCGAACATCCGCTTCGGGTCCGGCGCAAGGCCCGCCTCCCGCAGAGCCCGCATATAGCCGGCCTCCCGCTCCCTGCTTGGTGAATACCACGGCGAACCGTTGAGAAAACCGATTTTTCTGTAACCGCTCTCAATCAAATGCTGCACCGCGCGCCGGCTGCCTTCCTCGTGCGCCGCGCAGACCGAGCTTGCCCGGCCGTCGCCGGAACGATGGTCGATCATGCAGAACGGCAGCCCCTCGTCCGCCATCGCCCGGATGCCCGCCTCTTCCTCCGGCAGGCTGCTCGCCCCGAGCACGATGCAGGCGTCGATCCTGACCGAGCGGAACAGCGGCACGTAGTCGAACGGCTCCTGCGGCCTGCGGTACAGGAGGAGCAGCCCCATGCCGCGCTCGCGCACCGCCTCGCCGATGCTGTCCAGCATCTCGGAGAAATAGTACGTGGAGAACAGCCGCACCTTCGGCACATGCGGCAGCACGACGCCGAGATTGCCGCTCCGGCCCCGCGCGAAACTGGCCGCCAGGGCGTGGATCTGATAGTTGAGCTTGCGGGCCGCTTCCAGCACCCGCTGCCGCGTCTCTTCCCGCACCGGGCCGACACCGTTCAGCACGCGCGAGACCGTCGCTTCCGAGACGCCTGCCAGTTCGGCCACTTCCTTGCGGGATGCCACGTTGCGCCTTCCCTCCCGAATGAAATCCTTCACACGCCTGTTGATGACGTAATGTACGCGCGTACATTTTCGCATGAAAAGAAGGGGAAGTCAATGCACGCGTCCCATTTTTTTTTGCGCGACCATGCACGCTTCCCCGTATCCGCCGCGCCCGCTCAGGACAGCCAGACCGTCTTCTCCGCGGCCGGCCTGCGCTTGCCCTCGGGGAGCGGCGCTGCCGGCTTGCCCAGGTAGATGAGGCCGACGAGCTCCTCAGCTTCCGCGAGGCCGAGCGCCTGCTTCATGAGCGGATGGTACATCGGCTCGCCGGTCCGCCAGATCGCGGCCAGCCCGAGCGCATGCGCCGCCAGCAGCAGATTCTGCACGGCCGCATGCGTCGCCGCGAATTCCTCGGCGCGCACGACCTTCGGCGCATCGGACGGCAGCGCCGACACCGCAATGACGACCGGCGCGCGGTACGCCTTCGCCTCCGCCTTGGCGCGGACCGTCTCCCGCTCCTCCTCCGAAGCGCCGAGCACGGCGATATCGCCGTAAGCCTTCGCCAGCACGCCGCGTCCTTCGCCCGTCATGACGCGGAACCGCCACGGTTCCGTGCCGTGATGGCTCGGCGCCCAGTTGGCCGCCTCGAGAATCGCCTCGATCGTCTCGCGCGCTACCTTCTCCTGGCTGACACGGCCGAACGACCGGCGCGTGCGGATCGCTTCCAGAACGTCCATATGTACGCTCCTCTCTCCCGGTTTCCAGTCAGCCGAACACTTCCGCGATATAGATCATCGCGAGCAGCCCGGCGATAAAACTGTAGGTCGAAGGCCGCTCGAACCCGTGACCGTGGCTTTCGGGAATGAGTTCCTTGTACGCGATGAACAGCATGGCCCCTGCCGCGAACGCCAGCCCCGGGCCGATCAGCCCGTCGATCCGGCTGGCCGCCCCGTAGCCGACCACCGCCGACACCATCTCCATGAGGCCGGTCGCCGTCACGATGAGCAGCGATTTCAGCTTGGGCGTCCGCGCGTTCAGCAGAAACACGGCCAGAATGAGTCCCTCCGGCATATTCTGCGCTCCGATGGCGATCGCGACCATCGGGCCGAGCCCTTCGTTTCCGCTCGCGTAGCTGAACCCCGTGCTGAGGCCTTCCGGAATATTGTGGATGAAAAGCGCGATCATGACGAGCAACGCCTTGTTGTCGAGCGAGCGGATGCCGTTTTTGTTCTCGACGTCGATATGGGGAATGTTCCGCTCGATCACATCCAGCACCAGCACGCCGAGCACGAGCCCGACGGTCATCGTCCAGAAGCCGGCTTCGGCGATCGCCTGGGGAAGCAGGCCGAACGTCGAAGCGGACACCATGATGCCGGCCGTGAACGCGACGAGAATGTCTTTCCACCGCTCGGACATCTTCCGGATCAAGAGCACCGGAAGCCCGCCCAGAACCGTCGCCATGGCCGATACGAAACTGCCGAGCAAAGCGTCCTCCAAGACCGCCAGCACCTCCCGCTTTCCTGTGCGCTAGTTCCGAGTATAGCACGAGCGCGGTCGGCGGCAAGCCCTTTTGTCGGGCCGGCGGAAGGCTCGTCATTCGGCCGGGGCCGTCGCGTCTTCCATTTTCCCCGCAGTCCCGGCTTCTCCGCTTCCCGGCGGCACGATCCGAACCTTCGCGATCCGCTTGTTGACCGGCCCTTCCGCGCGGAAGATGTACCCTTCCCAGACGATCTCCGCCTCGTCGCCCGCCTCCGGGAACCGTCCGAGCTGCCCGATGACGAAGCCGCTCACCGTGTCGTACCGGTCTGTCGGCAGCCCGATGTCCAGCATTCGCTCGATCTCGTCGAGGTCGACGATGCCGCTCACGAGCAGCGACCCGTCGTCCATTCTCACAATATCGCGAACATCCTCGTCATATTCGTCAAAAATGTTGCCCACGATCTCCTCGAGCAGATCCTCGATCGTGACAATGCCCGCCGTTCCCCCGTATTCGTCGATGACGATCGCCATGTGGACCTTGTTCTTCTGGAAGTCCCGGAACACTTCGTCGATCGGGCGCTGCATCGGCACATGATACGGCTTGCGCAGCAGCTTCGTCAGATCGAACGCTTCTTCATCGCAGTCCATGACGTGCAAGGTCAGGTCCTTTACGTGCAGGATGCCGACGATGTTGTCCATATGCTCGCGGTAGACGGGATAGCGCGTATATTTCTCGCTTTCGATCGTCGCGACGATGTCCTTCAGCGTCGCCTCAAGCGGAATGCCGACGACGTCGATGCGGTGGGTCATGATCTCCCCGACGGTCTTGTTGTCGAAGTCGAAAATGTTGTTGATCATCATTTTCTCCGTCTTGTCGATCGCGCCCCGCTCCTCGCCGACATCGACCATCATCCGGATCTCTTCTTCCGTCACTTCTTCGTCGTCCGCGTTCGGATCGACGCCGAACAGGCGCACGATCAGGTTCGTCGAACCGGTGAGCAGCCGTACGACGGGAGAGGTGACCGCCGACAGGAAGACGAGCGGACGGACGGCGAGCATCGCGATCGGCTCCGCTTTCTTCATCGCGAGCCGCTTCGGCACCAGTTCCCCGAACACGAGCGTGAAATAGGAGAGCACCAGCGTGATGACAACGAGCGCGATCGTATGCAGCAATTTCTGCGGCACCGGCACGCCCTGCTTCGCGGCGAACGCCGCCAGATCGCCCGCGAAGCTCTCGGCCGCGAACGCGCTCGCGAGAAATCCGGCCAGCGTGATCCCGATCTGAATGGTCGCGAGGAACCGGCTCGGTTCGCGCAGCAATCCCTCAAGCAGTTTCGCTTTCTTGTGTCCGTCCTCCGCCATCGCGCGAATTCGGTTGTCGTTCAGCGAGATGAGCGCGATCTCGGAAGCGGCGAAAAAGGCGTTCAGCAGGATGAGCACGATGAGGACAATGAATGCCATGCGTTCACTTCCCCGTCCTGTTCTGGTTCATGCGTAGTATAAGGTATGCGGCTTCGAAATATGTCCGCGCGGCCTTCTCCGCGCCAACAGAAAAACCGCTGCCGGCGGCAGCGGTTTTCACATCTGCTGCATTTCCCTTTCCAGCCGGTCGATGGCCGGTCGGAGCGGCTCGGGCGCGAGGGCGCGCACATGGCCCAGCATGGCGCGCAGAATGACGCGGTTCGGCAACAGTTTCGCCGTCTCGGCCTCCAGCACGCCCAGCGCTTCCTCCAGCTCGCCCGTATCCGCGCCGTCCGTCCGGAGGGCTTCCAACTGTTCCCGCAGTTCCCGGATCGCGGTCTGCCGCAACGCCGGTCCGCAGCCGCCGGCCAAACTCCGGACCAGCGCTTCGAGCTCATCGCCCGCGACGAGCGGACGCTCGCCGCTGCCGGACAGCCCGGCGGCGATGTCGTCCATCCGGGCGACAAGATACCGCGCCAGCCGCTGCGGTTCGAGCGGCTTGCCTCCGAGAAGGAAGTAGCCGATGAACTCGCCGATCGCGCCCTGCATCAGCAGCGCGATGTCGCAGGCATACGGCCCGCACGCTTCGCCGTAGACACTGCGGATCGAACGCTGCAGCCAATCCGCCGTCTCCGCCCGGATCCGGAGGACGAATCCGGGCAGCGCTTCGTGGATTTCAGTTGCGTGATCATGCCAGAGCCGGCGAATCCATTCGGCGTTCTCCGAGCCCACGGCGAGCTGCGCCTCGAGCTGGCGGATGAACCGCTCGCGCGGCGTCAGGCCGTCATCCGACTCCAGCTCCGCCATACGCCGCCGGACGCGGTCGTAGACGTCGGAGACGGCGGCCAGCGCGAGCTCGTCCTTCGATTTGAAATGGAGGTAGATCGAACCTTTCGCCACCCCGGCTTCCTCGGCGATTTCCTGGATCGACGCCGCGCGGTAGCCTTTGCGCGCGAACACGCGCAGGGCGGCGGACACGATCATCCGTTTCTTGTCCGACAATCAGATCCGCTCCTCGGCCTGCTTGCGGCGGAAGCGCATCAGCACTTCGTAGATCGCCGGCACGATGAACAGCGTGAGCAGCGTCGAACTGGTCAGGCCGCCGATGACCGTCACCGCCAGTCCCTTCGAAATGATGCCCGCGCCTTCGAGGCTGAACAGCATCGGCAGCAGGGCGCCGACCGTCGCGAGGGCGGTCATCAGAATCGGGCGCAGACGGGTGCCGGCCGCCTCGATCAGCGCTTCCCGCGTCGCGAGGCCGTCCCGTTCCTTGTGAATGACGCGGTCGATCAGGACGATTGCGTTCGTGACGACGATGCCGATCAGCATGAGCAGCCCCATCATCGCCGAGACGTTCAGCGTTTCGCCGGCCAGCAGCAGCGCGATGAACGCGCCGATCGCCGTGAACGGCAGCGAGAACAGGATCGCGAACGGCGCCAGTCCGCCGCCGAACGTGATGACGAGCACGAGGTAGACGATCGCGACCGCGGCGGCCATCGCCAGGCCGAGCTGGGTGAACGTCTCGTTCATCTGCTCGACGACGCCGCCGAACTCGATGTCAACCGTGGAAGGCAGATCGAGATCCTGGATCTTCTTCTTCAGCTCGGCGGTCGCCCTGCCGACGTCGGCGGTCGTCACCTCGGCCGTCATGATCGTGTACATGCGCCCGTCCATCAGGTTGATCGTGTTCGGCGATTCGCCGCTTTCGACCTTCACGACGTCACGGATCGGCACTTCGAAGCCGAGCGGCGAGGTGAGCGTCACGCCGGTCATGTCGTCGATCGTGTCGTACTGCTTCGCCTCCGACTGCACGTAGACGTTGTACACTTCGCCGTCTTCCTGGATCGTCGTCAGGACGGGCCGCTCCCGCACCGGAGCGAGCGCGAGCATGATGTTGCCGGTCGTCAGTCCGTACCGGCTGAGCTGCGCCTGATCCGCCAGCAGCGTGTACTGATCATAGGTTTCTTCCAGTCCCGTCTCGATGTCCTTGAAGTTCGAATCCTCTTCCATGACCGTCTTGATTTTTTCGGCCGCGTCGCGGATGTCTTCATAGCTGTCGCCGAAGAGGGTCAGGGTGAAGCCGCCCGCGCCGAAGGCGCTGGACATGTCCATCAGCGCCCATTCGCCTTTGCCCGGCGCCTGCGCCTGCACGTCGGCCAGAACCTGCTCCTTGACCTCTTCGAAGTTCTTGATGTCGTTGTCGAACAGGACATAGAACAACGCGGAGCGGTCCGAACCGAAGCCCATCATGGGGCCGCCCTGGCTGCCGATCGCGAACTGCATGTCCGTCACATCATCACGGCTCAGCAGGTAGTCCTCCGCTTTCGTCGCCAGGTCGACCACTTCGTCCTGGAGTTCACCCGGCGCAGGCGAATAGGTGATCATCGCGTATTTCTGCTCTTCTTCCGGCAGGAAGCTCGTGCCGATGAATTGGCTCAGGCCGACGCTCGCGGCGAGCAGCAGCACCGCGACCGCGAACGTCACGATCTTGTGGCTGAGCGCCCAGCGCAGCCCCTTCTGGTAAGCTTTCGCCAGCCGGCCGGGGCCCTCGGTGTGTTTCCCTTCGGGCAGACCGCGTTTGAACAGCGTATGCGCCAGCATCGGCACGACCGTGATCGCGACGAGCAGGGACGCGAGGAGCGAGAACACCATCGTTAGCGCGAACGGCATGAACAGTTCGCCCACCATGCCGCTGACGAGGCCGAGCGGCACGAAGACCGCGATCGTCACGATCGTCGACGACATGATCGGAATGAACATTTCCTTCGTCGCCGCGAGGATGAGCGCCTTGCCTTTCAGCTGCTCGCCGGTCAGCGACATGCGCCGGTAAATGTTCTCGATGACGACGATCGAGTCGTCCACGACCCGGCCGATCGCGACGGTCATCGCGCCCAGCGTCATCATGTTGAGCGTGATGTCGTTCACCTTCAGCAGCAGGATGCCGATCAGGATCGACAACGGGATCGAGACAACCGCGATCAGCGTCGAGCGGATGTTGCGCAGGAACATCAGAATGATGATGACCGCGAAGATCGCGCCGAACAGCGCCTTCTCGAGCATCGTCGCGACCGATTGCTCGATCGGTTCGCCCTGGTCGAGCATCGTGATGATGTTCAGACCTTCGGTGTCTTCTTGGAAGGCGTCGAGCTCGGCCTTGACCTTGTTCACGACTTCGACCGTGTTCGCCTCCGGCGCCTTGATGATCTGCACGGCGACGGACTCCCGGCCGTTCGTGCGCGAGGTCGACTCCGCCTTGCCGACGAGCTCGATGTCCGCGATCTCGGAGAGCGGAACCGTGGGCAAGCCGCTGTTCATCAGCGCGGCGAGCAGATCGGCGTCGCCCGCGCCGGCTTCCATGCCTGCGGCACCGTCCATGCCTGTTGCTGCATCCATGCCAGCGGCACCGCCCATGCCGGCCGCGGGGTTCATGCCCGCAGCGTCACCCATGCCGCCAGCGCCGCCCATGCCGGCACCCGTTCCTTCACCGCCGGACGGGATGAGCGGAATGGCCAGATTGCGCAGATCTTCCAGCGAACGCACGCCGCCGTCCACGACGATGTTTTTCTGCGTGTTCTCCATCTCGAACAAGCCGAGCGGCGCCTTGAGCACCGAACCCTGGATGATGCCCTGGACCATGTCCTTGCTCAGGCCGTACTCCGCCAGCTTGTCCTCTTTCCAGGTCAGAACGACTTCGCGAACGTACTGGCCCGAGATTTGAACTTCCGATACCCCGTCGAGACCTTCCAGGGACGGCCGCAGCCCCTCTTCGATGAGCGCGGTCAACGCTTCGAGTGACTGCGTATCGCTGCTGACGCTGACGACCAGCACCGGGAGGGCGTTAAATGTAATCCGGGACAGCGTCGGTTCCGAAACGCCCTCCGGCAGCCGGACGCTGTCCACCGCCTCCCGCGCTTCCTCGAGCGCTTCCTTCATATCCTTCTCATAATCGTACTGAATGAACAGCGACGAGACGTTCTCCATTGACATGGATTGCACCGTGTCGACGCCGTTCAAGTTGCGGAGCCGCTGCTCCAGCGGACGCGTCACCTGCTCCGCCACTTCGTCCGGCGCCGCGCCCGGGTAGACCGTCGTAATCGAGATCACCGGAACGTTGATATCCGGGATCGTCTCCTGCTTCATCGTGAGTCCGGCGTACAGACCGGCCGCCACGACGATGAAGGTCATGATCCATAACGCGAACTTGTTGTTCAGCGAAAATCGGATGATGCCGTTCAACAAACTCCACCCCTTTATCCGTTGTACTGACCGATTGTTCATAACGGTTGTATTCTATACTAGCAAGGCATTGAATATCAAATGAACACCTCCGTTGACCGGACGGTCATACCCCTTACGCACATCGGGCACAGCCTTTGCAGGCCCACCATTAACATACGGCCGAGCCTGCGCCCGGGAGCCAAAAAATTGCACGAACCGCGCCCGATGCCCGTCCGCAGCGGCGTTTCGGATCAGGGCACCGGACCGCCAGCAAAGCAGGGAAGCGTTATTTCGGTGTTTGTGGCAAATTTTTGAACTTTATAGAAACGCAGCAGTCTTATTTGCTTCGCAATGACCAGATTCACCCCATATCGAAGCAAACAACGTGTCTGGATGCGTTGCATTTGGTGAAGGTTTCTCAAATTCGGGGCACTGTCCGCTGCAAGGCTCGACCGACCGCGCCCCGCCACAGCGGCACCGCGTGCCGTTAACGGGCCTGTTGCCGGCCTCGGGGCAAGCATTAACGGCACATAATGCCGTTATTCCACGCCGAATGGCCGAGTTGCCGGCCTCTCACGCGCATTTAACGGCACCGCGTGCCGTTAACGGGCCTGTTGCCGGTCTCGGGGGAAGCATTAACGGCACATAATGCCGTTATTCCACACCGAATGGCCGAGTTGCCGGCCTCTCACGCGCATTTACGGCACCGCGTGCCGTTAACGGGCCTGTTGCCGGCCTCGGGGCAAGCATTAACGGCACATAATGCCGTTATTCCACGCCGAATGGCCGAGTTGCCGGCCTCTCACGCGCATTTAACGGCACCGCGTGCCGTTAACGGGCCTGTTGCCGGTCTCGGGGGAAGCATTAACGGCACATAATGCCGTTATTGCCAACCGCCGGTCTGCCTGGGCCACTTCCAATCCTCCTCGCACGCGGGCAGCCGCTTCCCCGCCTGCAAGCCGCCGCTTCCCCGCCCCGCTGGCAACACCCCGCGAGCCTCTGCCTCCGTATTACATCCAGCACCCCACGAACCTCCGCCCCGCATACATCCGCCCTCGCGTCCCGCCTCCGATGCTCCTCCTCGCCCGTTCTTCCTTTTGATTTTAGAAACATTTTTGTATAAAATGTTCCTGTGGCATCAAGCTGTATTCGCATTGATTTCATGGGCGAAGGAGTGGGTGGAGATGTTTGACATCGCCATTATCGGCGCCGGACCGGCGGGCGCAAGCGCCGCGCTGTTCACGGCCAAAGCGGGCAAGAAGACGCTGCTGCTCGACAATGACAAGAGCATCACGAAGCGGGCCTGGATCGAGAACCATTACGGCGTTCCGGAGATTACGGGTCCCGATCTGGTCGAGACCGGCAAGAAGCAGGCGGCGAAATTCGGCGCGGAAGTGAAGCAGGCGACGGTCACGAACATCGTGAAGGACGGAGACAAGTTCCGCATTGAGACGGAAGGCGGCGAGTCTTTCGAAGCCGGACAAGTCATCATCGCAACCGGCCTGCTGACGGACCTCGCCGAGAAGATCGGCCTGAAGCTGAAAGACGGCACCGAGCCGCGCATCAAGACGGTCATTGACGTCGACGCGGACGGCCGGACGAACATCGACGGCATCTGGGCGGCCGGCACGGTGGCGGGCGTCAGCGTCCACACGATCATCACCGCCGGCGACGGCGCGAAAGTCGCGATCAACGTCATCAGCAAGCTGAACGGCGAACGGTACGTCGACCACGACGTGCTGAAATCCTGAGCCATCAGAAAACGGCAGCCTGAACCGACGCACGAGACAACACGGCGTCAGTTCGGCTGCCGTTTCTCATTGATGCGGCATAACGAACAGTCCTTCTTCGGGGTCCCAGTCCGCGTACAGGACGCCCTCATACGAAGTGATGCCCCGATCTGCCAACTGCTGCTTCAGCCACGATTCGGACAAGGACGCCTTCCCCAGGTTGTCCGACTGCAGCCGGCCGTCGAGGATCAGCGTAATCGGCACCCGTCCGCCCACGCCGTGCAGGCCGAGATCCGCGCGCGTCGGCGGCCCGTACGGCCGCTTCGGCAGCACGCTGATCATGCCGTTCGTCTCGAGGACGGCGTACTCGATCTCGCGCAGCGAGAAATACCCCTGCTGCCGCAGCATGCTGAGCAGCTGGTCGAGATCGAGCATGTTGCGGCGCATGACGTCGTATTGCAGATGCCCGCGCCGGATGACGATGGACGGCTCGCCTTCGAACAGCGTGCGCATCTTTTTCGACTTCAAGGTCAACCGCCCGATGGCGTAAATGATCAGCCCCCAGATCAGGATGCCGTACACAATCTGCGCCGCCGTCACATCCGGCTGGTAGACCGCGTTGCCGACCAGATCTCCGAGCACCAGTATGGCGACGAATTCGAACGGCGTCAGCTTGGAAAAATGCGCCTTGCCGAGCACCTGATTGAAAACAAACAGTCCTGCGAACCCGAACAGCAGATCCACGGTGATATGCAAATAATGGCTCACGGCAACCCCCCGCGCTTTCCGCTGCGGTCATCGCCGTTAGTATTCCCTTAATTTCCTTGATCCGATCCAGCCAAAATCTTCGCTTTCGGCGCGGTCAGCAGCACGGCCGCAACGCAGACGAGCATGACGCAGCCCGTCACGATGAACTGTCCCGCAACCGGCAGCGGCACGAGTCCGATGCCGGACGAACCGGCCACCGTGCCCGCCGAGAACAGCGCGTAGAACCAGCCGTAGGCTTGTCCGCGGTTCGTTTCCGTCGTGCCGTGGATGAGCAGCGTGTTCATCGCCGGGAACAGCAGCGCGAACCCGAGGCCGTACAAGGTCATCACCGCGACAAGAACGGCCATGCTTGTGCTGTGCCCGAGCAGGAGCTGGCTGACAGCCATCATGGCAAGGCCCGCCGTAAACCGCATGGCGGGCGGCAGCCGCCTGAAGCCCACGCGCGCCTGCACGATGAACACCGCGACGGCGATCAGCCCGAACATGCTGAGCAGCGTGCCGCTGATCCGCGAGTCAAAGCCGAGTGCCTGGACGTGCAGCGGCAGCAGATAAGCCAGCGCCCCCTGCGAGAACATGAGGAAAAAAGCCCCCGCGAAAGACTGCAGCAATACCCGTCTCCAGACCAGCCTTCCTCCGGCCCGGCGCTCTTCCTTGCTCCGCGCGTCTTGCTTCCGGAGAAAAATCACCGTCAGCAGGAGCAGTCCCAGCCCGAGCACCGCGACCGTGGCGAACACGAACGGGACCGACGTCCGGCTCGCCATGATGCCGCTGTACGCGGGGCCGGCGATCGCCGCAATGCCGACGAATGTCCCCGACACCGCGCTCTGGCTGCCCTGCCGATCCTTCTCCGTCACGTTCGCGAGGAACGTGAAAGCCGCGGGAACGATCAGACCGCTCACGAATCCGTGGAGGAAGCGCACCGCCACCAGTGCCGCCGGGCTTGCCACGAGACTGTACAGGAGCAGCACGCCGGAGGTCAGGGCAAGCCCCGCGGTCACCACCGGGTACGCGCCGCGGCGGTCCGTCCAGATGCCGGAGGCGAGATTGCCGAACAGATTCGTCATCGAGTACATGCCGACGGCGAGCCCCGCGACGGCCGCGCCGGCGCCGAGCGACGACGCATAGGTGCTCATGACCGGCAATTGGGTGAAAAGATCGAGAAACGCGAAGAACACCACCGCATAGACGAGCCATTTGACCGGAATCGGCCGGATCTCGAACTGATGCCGGCGGCGCCTGATCGCGCGGTCCAGCACGAAATTGCCGAACGGCACGAACGCGGCCGCCAGGCACAGCAGCGACCACAGCACGTTCCATTGCAGGCGCAATTGCGCATACAGAATCGCCAGGAGATAGAAGATGACGATGTAGCCGTGGATCGTGCCGACGATCGTGACCGCCATCGGCATGCCGGCCGCGTATTTCAGCGGCATCGCGATGCCGAGCAGCACGAGCAGCGACGTGCCGTCCGCCAGCCCGGCCGCGCGGACGACTTTGACGGGATGCAGCAGTTCTCTCAACGGTTTTCCTCTCCTCCGGTTGTTGGCGCCTTTCGCTCCTTCAATATTACCATGAAATTCGACAAAAAAGCCCGCCCCGGCCGGGGCAGGCAATGCAAGGCCAACGCTATTCGGCGGCGGCGTCCGCCGCGGCGAGCGACGCAATCGCCCGGAGCGCGGCCTCGATCTCGCGTTCCACCGCCTCCGCGACGATATTGCGGTGCGGGTCGTACGCTTCGTCGACGGTGTCCGCGTCGCCGTCCAGCGCGACGATCGCGCCGGCGCGCATGCCGCGCAGCGAAGCAATCACGTAGAGCGCGGCGATCTCCATCTCCACGGCGAGCACGCCCGCCTTCGCGTACGCGTCATGCGGCAGGTCGACGACGCCCGTGAAGAACGCGTCGAACGTCGCCGTGATCCCTTTGCCGACGGGGCCGCCGCCGAGCGCGACCGCCTCGCGGTACAGCGCCTCCGTCACAGCGCTGTCGGCGACCGCCGGAAATCCGGGCGGCACGAGCTGCTTCGTCAGCCCTTCTTCGCGCACCGCCGCGGTGCTGACGATCAGGCTGCCCGCCGGATACTCCGGCGTCAGCGACCCGGCCGTGCCGACGCGGATCACCGTCCGCACGCCGGCCCTCGCCAGTTCCTCGAAGCAGACGGCGGCGCCGGGCGAGCCGACGCCGTGGCTGACGACGGCAAGCCGGGCGCCGTTATACTTGCCGACGAACGTCCGGTATTCCCGGGCGAAGGCAAGCTCCCGCGCGTCCTCCAGTTTGCCCGCAATTTTCTCGGCGCGGAACGGGTCTCCGCAGACAAGCGCGTAAGCCGGAATGTCGGCCGGTTCTACGCGCAGAATCGGCAGTTTCATCTATACGGTACCTCCCAACGGTCATGGCGCGCTGTCCGCGGCCTCTCGATCATGCAGTCGTATTTGTCCGTCAGTCGTAATCCTTGTGCATCCATTCGTCTTCCGGCATCTCATAAGACTCGTCCGAGAACCGCTGCTCCCGGAACGGATCGGCGTAATTGTGGAAGCCTCGCTGCTCCCAGTAACCCGGCCGGTCCTCTTTCATGAACTCGATGCCCCGCACCCATTTGGCGCTCTTCCAGAAGTAGAGATGCGGCACGATCAGACGGAGCGGCCAGCCGTGCTTCGGGGTGAGCGGCTTGCCGTCGTAGCCCCAGGCGAGGAGTACGTCATCCCGCATCAGGTCTTCGAGGGGCACATTCGTCTCGTAGTCCTGATCGGCATGGATCATGACATGGCGCGCCTCCGGCCGGACGCGGATGCCCGCCGCCGCCAGAAAATCGCGGAACCGCACGCCTTCCCATGCAGTATCGAATTTCGACCAGCGCGTGACGCAATGAATGTCGCAGACGACGGTCGCGCGCGGCATCGCCTTCAGATCGTCCAGGCTGAACGTCCGCTCCCCGTCCACCAGGCCGAACACGCGCAGCGACCATTCCGATCCGTCCCCGTAATCCGGCACGTCGCCTTCATGCAGGATGGGGAACCGGTCCGTCAGCGTCTGCCCCGGCGGCAGCCGGTGCGCGAGATCCGGGCTGATCCGGGCTTTCGGCGCGGGAGCGCGTTTCAGCCGTTCCGCCTTGTCCATTTTTTCCATCCGATGCGCCTCCTCTTTTTCGAAATTCGCATGATTGCCTAGCGTCCCTCGATCCAGCCGGACTGCTGCAGATAGGCGCGGTCCTTGAAGAAAAACATGGCGGCGAGCGTCACGATATACGGCACCATCATCGTGAACTGCGTCGGCAGCGAGAAGCCTTGCAGGCGGATGCTGATCGCTTCCATGAGCCCGAACAGCAGGCTCGACAGCGTGACGCCCAGCGGATTGTTCTGCCCGAGCATGACGGCGACGAGGGCGATGAAGCCGCGGCCGGCCGTCATGTTCTCGGTGAACTGCGTCACCTGCCCGAGCGACAGCTGCGCGCCGGCCAGTCCGCACAGCACGCCGCTGGCGAGCACCGCGGCGTACCGGATGCGGTCGATCTTGATCCCCAGGCTCCGCGCCGCCGCCGGATGTTCGCCCGCTGCCAGCATCCGGAATCCCCGCACCGTGCGGAAGAAGAAAAATTGCAGCGCGAACGCCAGCACGAAGGCGAGGTAGACGAGCGGCGAGTGACCGGTCAGAATGCCGAGGAACGAGTCGCCGGAGATCTGCGGGATGTTCCATTTCGGCAGACCGGTCATATTCGGGTCATAGTATGACCCTTTGACATGGAAAATGGCGAACAGACAATACGTGGTCAGCCCCGTCGCCAGGAAGTTGAGCGCCACGCCGACGACGATCATGTTCGCGTTCAGGCTGATCGTCAGCCAGGCGAGGATCAGGGACATGAGCCCCGCGCAGACGGCGGCGAACAGGACGGCCAGCCACACATTGTGGAACAGATGATTGCCGACGATGGCCGTGAACGCGCCCGTCAGCATGAGTCCTTCGAGACCGACGTTGAAAATGCCCACGCGGGCGCAGATCGCGCCGCCGAGCGCGGCCAGCAGGATCGGGGCGATCATCCGCAGCATGGAGTTGAACAGCGAGAAATCAAACAGCTGGTCCATCGGAAGACCTCGCTTTCCTGCGTTTGAAGAACGCGTAGGTGAACCGGGCGGAGATGAACAGAATGATCGCCGCCTGAATGACGCTGGCAATCTCGAGCGGCACCTCGGTGTTCCGCTCCACGCCCATGCCGCCCGTCTGCAGCGCCGCCAGCAGGATGGCCGCCGCCGCCGTCCCGAGCGGATGCGATCCGGCGAGCAATGCCGCCATGATGCCCGACCAGGCATAGCCGGGGGCGGTCAGCGCGTTGTCGATGTAGCGGTATTGCGTGCCGAGCACCTCGACGGCGCCGGCGAGTCCGGCGAAGCCGCCGCTGGCCAGCATGGCGGCCATCATCAGCCGGCCGCGGCGGACGCCGCCGTATATGGCGAACAGCGGATTGCTGCCGTGCATCCGGAGATGATAACCGGCGATCGTATGGCGGAGGAACAGGAACAGCACCACGGCCGCCGCCGCCGCGATGATGAAGCCCGCGTGCACGCTCATGCCCTTGAACAGCTTCGGCAGCCATACCGCCCTGTCCACCATGTTCGTCTGGTTGATCGCGGCGCTGCCCGACGTATCCTTCAGCGGGAAGCTGACGAAATAGCTGGCCAGATACACCGCGATATAGTTCAGCAGAAGCGTCGTAATGAGCAGATTCATGCGGAACCGGAGATCGAGCCAGCCGGCAAACAGCGACCAGGCGCCGCCGGCAGCGATGCCTGCGGCAAGCGCGGCGATCATGCGCATTTCCGGCGGTGCCGGCAGATAGAGCGCGGTGACCGCGGCGGCCAGGGCGCCGAGCAGAAGCTGGCCTTCGGCGCCGAGGTTGAAGAACCCGGCGCGAAAGGCGAGCGCCACGCCGAGGCCGATCAGCATGATCGGGGTTGCCCGCGCCAGCGTGTTCATCGCGTAGTAGAAGCTGCCGAAGGCGCCCTTCCACATCTCCGCGTACGTCTCGGCCACCGAGCCGCCGACGGCCAGAATCGCGACGGCTCCGGCGGCGAGGCCGAGCAGCAGGGCCGCAAGCGGATGAATCCATTCGCGCAGACTACGTGTGATGAGCTGCATGAGCCGCATCGGCCGTCACCCCCGCCATCAGCATGCTGATTCCCTCTTCCGTCGCTTCTTCGGCCGCAAGCTCGCCGGCGATCCGCCCTTCGAACAGGACGATGACCCGGTCGGAAAGCTTCAAAATTTCCGTCAGTTCGGAGGATACGAGCAGAATGCCGCTGCCTTCGTCACGCCGCTTCATCAACTCGCCGTGGATGATCTCCATGGCGCCGATGTCGACGCCGCGCGTCGGTTCGGCGGCGATGACCAGCGGCGAGCCGTGCGCCAGCTCGCGCGCCGCGATCAGTTTCTGCAGATTGCCGCCCGACAGCTGCCCCGCCTTCACATCCGGCGATCCCGCCTTGATCTTGAAACCGGCGATCCAGGACTCGGCCAGCTTGCGAATGCGGCCGCGCAGCAGGATGCCGGATCGACCGGCGCGCGCCGTATGGCCCATCGCCGCGTTGTCGGCGATGCACTCCTCCTTCGCGCACCCCCACTGATAGCGGTCTTCGGGAATATGGGCGAGCCCCTGCCGGCGGATTTCCCGGACATCGGCGCCGGAGATGTCGCGCCCGCACAGCTTGACCGCTCCGGCGTCAATGCGCCGCAGGCCGGCGATCGCCTGGATCAGTTCGGACTGGCCGTTGCCGGAAATGCCTGCCACACCGACAATTTCGCCCGCCCGGACACTGAACGACACGTTATCGACGAGCGGCTTCGTCTTGCCGCGGCCGGCGCGGATCGTGAGGCCTTCCACCTCGAGCACCGGTTCGCCCGGCTTGGCCGGCCGCTTGTCGAACGGGACGAGCTCGCGCCCGACCATCAGGCGGGACAGCTCCTCGACGTTCGTGTCGGCGGCGCGCACCGTCGCGGTGACGCGGCCGTCGCGCAGCACGGTGATGCGGTCGGCGGCATTCATCACCTCCTGCAGTTTGTGCGTGATCAGGATGAAGCTTTTGCCCTTGCGCGCCAGCTCGCGGATCGCCGCGAGCAGCTCCTTCACTTCCAGCGGCGTCAGCACGGCCGACGGCTCGTCCAGAATGATGATGTCCGCGCCCTGGTACAGCACCTTCAAAATTTCGACCCGCTGCTGGATTCCGACCGGACAATCGGCGACCCGGCGATGCGGATCGACGGGCATGCCGTATTCGGCGGACAGCCGGGCCACCTCTTCGGCCGCCTTCTTCCGGTCGAACAGCATGCCGGAGGCCGGTTCCCGGCCGATGACGATGTTCTCCGCCACGGTGAACGAGGGAAACAGCATGAAGTGCTGGTGCACCATCCCGATCCCCGCGCGGATCGCGTCCTCCGGCGAGCGGAACGACTGCTCCTGTCCGCGGAGCCGGATCGTGCCGGATGTCGGCGTCTCCTCGCCGTAGAGAATGCGCATCAGCGTCGTCTTGCCCGCGCCGTTCTCGCCGACAAGCGCATGCACTTCGCCGGCTTCGAGCGTAAAGTCAACGCCCGCGTTGGCCGTGACGTCGCCGTATATCTTGGTGATCTTCTCCATCTGCAGCAGCATGCCGCTTCCCCTTCCGTCATGCGGTATGTTCCTCAATAACACGTACAGCAGCCGGCTGCGTCCCGGCAGCCGGCTGCTAGCGTATGAAACACCGTATCGTCAGATGCTTTACTGCTGTTCGAGGGGATTGATGACCGTAATCGCGCCCGAAACGATGTCGTCGCGGATCTTCTTCAGCGTCTCGACGTTCTCCTGGCCGAGCGCGTCGCTGAGCGGCGACGGCGACTCCGCCGTGACGAACGTCAGGCCGACGCCGTTCTCCTTGAGGCCGTAATTGACCGTGCCGAACGTGAAGTTGCCTTGTGCGAAGTCCTTCACCGTCTCGTAGACGACCGTATCGGTTTCTTTCAGTTGGGACAGAATGATGTGCTCCGGATCTTCGACCGTGCGGTCGACGTCCTGGCCGGAAGTCAGGAAGCCCTTCTCTTTCGCCGCTTCGAAGACCCCGTTGTCGCTGACGGCCGACATGCCGGCGATGAAGTCTGCGCCTTGCTCATATTGCAGCAGCGCCAGTTCCTTCGCCTTCGCCGGATCGGTGAAGTTGCCGACATAGTTGACCAGGAATTTCGCGTCCGGATTCGTATGTTTGAGCCCTTGCTCGAAACCGCTCGTATATTTGCTGAGCAGCGGGATGTCCATGGCCACGACCGCGCCGACCGTGTTGGTCTTCGTGACAAGACCGGCGGCAGCACCAAGCAGGTAAGCGGCTTCGTGCTCGCGGAACTCGATGCTGCGGACATTCGGCGCGTCAAACGCCTGGTCGATGATGGCGAACGGCTTGTCCGGATTTTCGGCGGCCACTACCGTCAGCGCATCGACCGCGGTGAAGCTGCTCGTGATGATCAGGTCGTAATTGTCGGCGACGGCGGCGCGCAGATTTTGCTCGAATGCGGCCGGGTCCGTCGATTCGATCGTCTTGACCTCGACGCCGAACTCTTCGGCGGCTTGATTCAGCCCGTCCACCATTTGGGTAAAGAACGCGTTGACGCCGATCTTCTCCGGCAGCACGAGCGCGACGCGCTTCTTCGGACCTTCCGTGTCGCCTCCGGCGTTGTCCGCGCCCGCACCTGCATTGGCGTTCCGGGACGCATTGCTTCCATTGTTTCCTTCGCTGTTTCCGTTATTTCCGCTATTTCCGCCGCCGCAGGCCGCGAGAAGCGAGACGACCAGCACGGCAAGCAGCACCAGTAAGGACGCTCTTTTCACGACAGGTTCTCTCCATTTCAAAATGTTTGTCAGTTTAATCCTAGGGACTTACTCTGGCTTTGTCAATGGAAAAGCACGCTCTTGTCGAAAAATGTCGTTGCTTCCGAAACGATTTCCCGCCCCAGTCCTCCTCAGTCCGAAAATAAGCGCAACGATTGCTTCTGTTTCGCATGACAACGCCTTTTCAGCCGGTATAGAAGAAGATATTTCCTCTATTTTTCCCAAAAAGTCGGATTTCCCGGCTTCGGCCAATAATAAACGCAATGATTGCTTCTATTTTGCTCGAAAACGTCTTTTCCCCTGGATTAGAGGAAATGGCTTCTTCAATTTCGCCGCTACCCCCGGGTTCCCGTCTTGACAGCCGTTCCATTCCTCTGCTAGGATTAACCCAATTTTACATACTATTTTACTAGGATTTATAGTCCGATTCAACCTGAGGAGGTACCGCCATGTCCATCCGACTTCACCAACAGGTCCGCAGGCTGCTGCCGATTTCGCTGGCCGCCGTGCTCCTGCTGTCCGCCCCGGCCGTTTCCGCCGCCGACAGCGCAGCCGCCGTCTCCGGGTCAGGCAGCACCGCCGTCTCCGCGACCACCGTTCAAAGTCCAGCGCAGGAGACCGCCGCAGACTATGCGCTGTTCCTGAAGGACAAGTTCGGCATCGAATTCGGCGACGCCCTCGCGAAAGGCGACTTCATCGCCGCGACGGCGGCGGCGCTCCGGCTGCAGGCCGCCGACGAAGCCGAAGCTGCCACAGCAGCCGATGGCGCCGTCTTCGACGACGTGCCGGCTTCAAGCCCCTACTATGCAGCGGCCGCCGCGCTGCACAGGGAAGGCATCATTTCCGGCGGCACGCTGAACCCGCAGGCGCCGCTGACGGCGATTAACGCCGCGCAGATCGCGGTCAAGGCGGCCGGCCTGAAAGAGCTGGCCTACACCTACCCCGCCGACAAGGCGGACCGGACGCTGGCGCCGTTCAACCTGAGCGCCGCGCTGCTGGGGCTGCAGGGCGCGCAGGAACTCGCCGCCGCCATCGACACCGGCCTCGTGCCGGCCGACCATTACGGCCTGATCCGGGAGCGCGGACCGGCGACCGTCGAGTATGCCGCCGTCCTGCTGGGCAAGACGCTCGAAAGCCGCGGCGAGTACAAACGGTACATCGGCTGGGTGAGCGACGCCAACATCCTGAACGAACTGCTGAACACGTACCAGGCGAGCGGCATCGTCAAGGCGCCTCAGCTTCAGGCCATCGGCGACCGGGCACTCGAGGAAAACCTCGTCACCGGCTACACGATCCGCGACTCGCGGTACGAGAGCAATTTCATCGACGAGCTGACGATCACGTACGCCCACGCCGACATCCGGCACGCGCTGCAGCTCATCGCCCTGCTGCGCAGCGAAGGCATCGACGCCAAGGTGCAGTACGAGCCGCGCACGTCCGCCTTCGTCTACCTGAAAGAATGGGGCGAACCCGGCGAATCCGAGTACTACGAAGTCCGGCAGATCGCCAATGGCAACTACATCGAATACGCCAAGGAATACGAACTGATCTTCGAATTCCGCAGCGCGGCGGACCGCGACCGGTTCGACGCCATCATCCTTGAGTACGCGAAGAAGAACGAAGACGATCAGCCGGGACTGATCTACGGCTCGTGGTGGCAGCCGCTGTACTATTCGAATGTCCGGCCGGCAGGCGACTACAGGCTGATCGCCAACAACAAGCTGTCCGACGGGCGATACTATCTGGAGTCGTTCTCGCTCATCGACCAGGCCGACGGCATCGCCGAGGCTTATCGGACCGACGATCCGGGCATCACGTATTCAACCTACACGTTCTGGGTCAACGCCGCGTTCTACCGGTACCTGAACGGCGAATCGAAATAACGTCCACGATGAAAGGCCGTCTTCCCGCGAGACGGCCTTCATTTTCCGGCTGTTTCGGCTTATCCCCCGGCTTCTCCGTTCGCATCGGCAAACCTGCCGCCGCGGAGGACAGGCACAACGCTGCAGATATCCGTCCGCGCGCAATAAAGAACGTCCTGCTCGAACCCCTTCTCGCGCAGCTCGCGCCCGCTGGCGGAGTCCCATACCAGTTCCGCCAGTTTTGTCCGGGAAGCTTCATACGCGCCGATGCACACTTCCGCTTCCGGCGACTTGCTCCCTTCCAACCTGGACAAAATCATGCCCGCGCCCAAATAATCCTCGATCCCCGGACGCAGCCTGTTTTCGTTCTCCCGCGCATCCGGCCATTTCTCTCCGCACGGCACGACCGTGATGTTCGCGTTCAGCTCGCGCTTCAGCCGGTTTGCTGCGGCGGCAACGGCCGACGCGTTGAGCAGGCTGCCGACGAGCAGCGCGGGGACGCGTTCGGCCATCCGCACGCAAGATGCTCCGTTCAGCGAACACAGGACGTATCGCCGCCCATGATCGGCCGGCGTGAAGGACAGCGGGGACAGCGAATGTCCGCCGAATCGCTGCGCCTCCGCCCTTCCGAGTACGAGCTCCGCCCGCAGCCGCTCCGCATAGGCTTTCGCCTCTTCGTCAACGGGCGGCAGGAAGGGCCAAATCTCCGCGCCGTGCTCCACGGCGGTCACGACGGTGGACGAGAAGCTGAGGACATCGACGATGATGACGATGTCGCCCCGATTCGCCGCCTCCCGCGCGCCCCTTTCGCCCCACTCGACCTTGATCTCGTATGGAGACTGGTCGAACCAGCTCATAAATAATGCCTCAGCTCGAAAATGTCCGTGATGGTTCCGATCAACAGGGGATGCTCCAGGGCCCGCTCCTGATCCTCGACGAATATGCTGGTCACGATGATCTTCATCCAGGTTCCTCCATGTTCAAAATGAAAAATGGACCACCCGCGTCAATCGATCCAGCCTTTCAGCAGGTCCTTCAACGGCTCGCGGTTGAACCGGATCATGCGGAACTTCCCTTTGCGGATGGATTGCACGAGCCCGCTTCTTCCAGCACGGCGAGATGTTTGGCGATCGCCTGCCGCGTGATGGACAGATTGTGCTTCATGATGAGGCGCGCCGTCAGCTCGAACAGCGTGAGCTCGCTGCGCTCGGACAGCTCGTCCAGTATGGCCCGCCGGGTCGGATCGCCCAGCGCCTTGAAGATGGCATCCCTGTCGTGCATCATACCCGAAATTGTACGCAACTGACCGGTTGCATGTCAAGCGCGGCCGGGCCGTCCAACGGCGGCTGCAACGAAACGGAGAAGCGTTTATACGAAAATGCGTACCGGTAGAAGGCAATAAAAAAAGACCCACCACACCAAGGAATCACTTTCGGTTTTTTAAAGCGTTCTGCCATTTTTGCGGTGGAGTCTTCGAACATGGTTTGCTCGATGTGTCGGTATTCAACCCGGTCTCTCAGTATGGCGTAGACGATCCTTATAATGAGATGCGCGGTTGCAACCGCCGCTTTTTGTTCTCCTCGTCGTTTCCGAATACGTCGGAAATGCGCGCCGATGCGATTTTGGCTTCTGCAATTGGCCCATGCGCATTGACACAAAATGCCTTTGGCATATTTGTTCCCCTGCAGAGACCGCGCTGCCTTTTTTACGCCGGCACTTTTGTTGTTTCCCGGAGCCCCTCCAACCCATGAAGCCAGCTTTGCATCGGATGAAAAATATTCCGCTACACGGGGAGTGATCTCCGCCAGAAGAGTGATTGCTGCGGAACGATCAATCCCGGGAATGGTGTCGATTAAATTCACCTCTTTTTCATAGGGGGATCAACAAGACGCCGGTGCTTTCCATGGCGACTTCCCGGCACTCCCTCTCCATAAGCCAATCCTGCAGTGCCAAAATTTCGCGAGTGGTTGTGCCGCGTGCGAATATCAGCCTTTGGCTTCTCCTCCAGCGGGCCTTGCAAGACACAGGCAACGATGGTCTTTTGATGGACATCCAGGCCAGCGCAAACTTTGCGAACAGCATCCATGCGCACGCCTTCCTGCTTCAAATTCGAACAGGACCTTGCAGTTGTGGATGAAAGAGTTTACACACGTCTTTTCAGGACAATAGGCGACTGTCGGAACTGCAATAAGACGGGTTATTTGACGGAGGGACCAATACGTTTACCGTCTTTTGACCTGTTCACCAGTTATCTTCGGTTTGCAAGAAGGATGACGGAATGCGTCTGGCGGGTCCATTTTCATTTATGTACCATCCGGGACGGCATTTCCGGCAGAAGTTCGCGCGATAGCGCGCCTCAGTTTCGTCAGAATCCCGATATCTCGCTATACGCCGAAATAAGGTTGTCGAGTTTCGTTACCGCCGTCCGGGATCAAAATACCGCTGCCGCATCGCCTCGTACATCAGCACCGCCCCCGCCATCGCCACGTTGAGCGACTCCGCCTGCCCGCGCATCGGGATAAGCACATGCGCGTCCACGAGCGCGGAAACGGCCGGAGAGAGCCCGTTCGACTCGTTGCCGAGCAGGAGCCAGCAGGCGGGCCGCCAGTCGAACGCGTAGCACGACTGGCGCGCGTCGAGGCTGGCGCCGACGAGCCGGGCGCCGCGCCGCTTCGCTTCCGGCAGCAGCTCGGCCAGATCGCCTTCCACCACCGGCAGATGGAACAACGAGCCCATCGTCGAGCGGACCGTCTTCGGATTGTACGGATCGACCGACCCGCGGCCGAGCACGACGGCGTCGGCGCCGACCGCGTCGGCGGCGCGGATCAGCGTGCCCGCGTTGCCCGGGTCGCGCACGCCGTCGAGGGCGACGACGAAGCCGCCTTCCCTAAGCAGCGCGTCATGTCCATATCGCGGCTTCGTGACGACGGCGAACACCGGCGGCGGCGTGTCCGTGCCGGTGCACTTCGCCATGACGGACGCCGGGAGCGCGTAAACCGGCGTCCGCTCCGGCAGGCGCGCGCCCGCCAGTTCCTCCGGCCAGCCGCGTTCGTCGTCGACGGCGATCGCCTCGATCGAGACGAGCCCCTCCGCCTTGAGCGCCTCCTGCAGCAGATGGACGCCTTCGATAAGAAACGTGCCGGTGCGGTCGCGGTGTTTTTTCTCGAGGAGGGACGCCCATGCTTTCACCTTCGGATTCTGCGCCGACGTGATCGGGATCAGGTTGATGTCCGCCATGCCGCTCCTCTCACTTCCCGTTGTCCGCATAGTGCCGCTCGAGCCGCGCCAGATCGCCGTTCTTCCCGACGATGACGAGGATGTCGCCCTCGCGGATCGAATCTTCCGCGTTCGGCGCAATGTTCATCCGTCCCCCGGTCTTGATCGCCATGACGTTGCATCGGAACCGGGCGCGGATGTCGAGCTGCTTCAGATTTTTGCCGACCATGACCGGAGGGGCCTCCAGCTCCACAATGCTGTAATCGTCCGACAACTCGATGAAATCGAGCAGGTTCGGCAAAATCAGGTTGTGGGCGACGCGCTGCCCCATGTCCCGCTCGGGGAAAATCACCTTGTCCGCGCCGATCTTGCTCAGCACCTTGCCGTGCAGCTCGTTCTGCGCCTTCGCGATGATGTACGGGACGCCGAGCTCCTTCAGAATGATCGTTGTCAGGATGCTCGCCTGGATGTCCTGTCCGATCGCGACGACGACGACATCGAAATTGCGGAGGCCGAGCGCACGCAGCGCCTCCTCGTCGGTCGAGTCGGCCGCCACCGCGTGGGTGACCTTGTTCACCACGTCCTGGATGCGCGCGCCGCTGACGTCAATCGCGAGCACCTCGTAGCCGAGCCGCGCAAGCGACTGGGCGACGCTGGTGCCGAAACGGCCCATGCCGATGACCGCGAACTGTTTTTTCGCCGCCTTGGCCATATCGAAATAAGCTCCTTCCTTCCGGCAGTTGTCACACCTAAGCAATATGTCCCATTATAGCACAGCGCATGGGCGGCGTGAGGATGAACAGGCCCCGCGCCGGGCATAGTAATGGGGAACTTCTCGCTCTCGGGGGGGATTACGCGTGAACACGCTCAATCTGCGTCAGGCGATCATCCAGCGGGTGCATGACAAATCGTCCGAAGATCTGCTCGACATCATCGACAGCTCGGTCGGGGCGGATGAACGGACGCTGCCGGGTCTCGGCGTGCTTTTTGAGCTGATCTGGCAGGATACCTCTCCGGACGGCCGCCAGCAAATGGTGGAGACGCTGCACAATCATCTGGCTGCCATTCCCGCGCCGCTGCAAACAACCTCACCGCAAAACCGCACCCGCAAAACGTAAAAAAGCGGGAAGCCTTGAGCATCCGCTTCCCGCCTTGACCGTTCAGCCTTTCATCGCGCCCAGCGCTTTCGCCGCAATGTCTTTCCGATAGTGCATGCCCTCAAACCGGATCAGACTGCATGCTTCATACGCCCGGTTCCGCGCTTCTTCGATGTCCCGGCCCCGGCCGACGACGCCGAGCACCCGGCCGCCGGACGTCACAATGCCGCCGTCCTGAAGCGCCGTTCCCGCGTGGAAGACAAGCGCGCCGGCCGCTTCCGCCCGGTCGATGCCTTCGATCGGCCGCCCTTTCGGGTAGGAGCCCGGGTACCCTTCCGATGCCAGAATGACGCAGACAGCCGCCTCGTCGCTCCACTCGATCGCGATCTGATCGAGTTTTCCGTCCATCGCCGCGAGGATGATGTCCAGCAGGTCGGTCTTGAGCCGCGGCAGCACGACCTGCGTCTCGGGGTCGCCCATCCGGGCGTTGAACTCGATCACCTTCGGTCCGTCCTTCGTCACCATCAGCCCGGCAAAAAGCACCCCGCGGAACGGCCGACCTTCCTTCACCATCGCAGCCGCCGTCGGTTTGATGATGCGTTCGACCGCTTCGTCCATGATGGCCGGATCGATATGCGGCAGCGGCGTGTACGTGCCCATGCCGCCCGTGTTCGGCCCCTTGTCGCCGTCGAACACCGGCTTGTGGTCCTGCGCCGGCACCATCGGCCGCACCGCCAACCCGTCGACGAACGACAGGATCGACATCTCCTGCCCCTCGAGGAACTCCTCGATGACCACCTTCGTGCCGGATGCGCCGAATACCTTGTCGATCATCATGCCGCGCAAGGCCGCTTCCGCTTCTTCCATCGTGCGCGCGACCGTGACGCCTTTGCCGGCGGCGAGGCCGTCCGCCTTCACGACGATCGGCGGCTGCTGCTGCCGCAGATACGTCAGCGCCGTCTCGTAATCGTCGAACGTCTCGTACCGTGCGGTCGGGATGTTGTATTTTCGCAGCAGGCTTTTCATGAAAATCTTGCTGCCCTCGATCTCCGCCGCCGCCTTGTTCGGACCGAACGCCGGGATGCCCGCAGCCTCGAACGCGTCGACGATGCCCGCCGCCAGCGGGTCGTCCGGGCCGACGACGACGAGGTCGATCGCCCGCTCCTTCGCGAATTGGACGAGCTTGTCGAAATCCATGACGCCTGCGGACACGCATTCGGCGAGTTTGGCGATGCCTGCGTTGCCCGGCGCGCAGTAGAGCTTCGACACCTTGCTGCTCCCCGCCAGCGACCAGACGATGGCGTGCTCGCGCCCCCCGCCGCCGATGACCAGAATGTTCACCGCGTGAGCCTCCTTATGCCTTGTTCCGGATCGTGATCACCGCTTCGCCGCCGTCAATCGGAATCGTCTTCACGAGCAGCGAGATGCGGTTTTCTTCGTCGAGCCGCTGCCAGTAGTAGTCAAGGGTTTGATTGGCGTCGTCGAACAGCGGCACGAGCTTCGGCTCGCCTTCGAAGGACGGCAGCGGATTGCCGTCGCCCTGATACGTGTGGATGAGATGGCCGAAGCCCGCGAGCGGCTGCTCGTACGTGAAGAAATGCCGCTGCGCGAGCGCCTCGCTGCCGCGGTTTGACTTCAGAATCGCCAGCTTGTAGGCGGCGGATTTGTCGCCCGGCTGGACGATGCCGGAAATGCGCGGCGTGAAGTTCGGCGCGTCCGGCTCGAACGTGCGCGTGCGGAGCGCGTCTTCGAACGTGCCGCCGCTTGCGATGGCGTCCGCAATCGTGTCGGTCTGGTCGCCGTTCGTCACGATGTGGGCACCGCCGGATTGCCTTACCGGGTAGTAAATGATGAGCGAAGGGTCGGTCAGCTTCGCCGGATCGCGCGCCTCGGTGCGGACGCTGCCGTCTTCCTCGAGGACGAAGATCCGGTTGCGGCTGTTCTCGCTCCGCCCCATGATCCAATACACTTGCACCAGCCGGGTGCCGTCCGGCGTCATGCCGATGATGATGCCGCGGCCCGGATAGCGGTTGCTCCTCAGCGCTTCGGCGTTCGCTTCCGCTTCCGCCTTCAGGTTGTCGAGATTGGTGATGGTGGTCATTGTGCCGCTTTCTCCCTTCGTGGCGGAATCAGTGGTGGAACAGCCGCACGCCGGAATACACCATAACCATGCCGTATTCGTTCGCCGCCTTCACGACTTCTTCGTCGCGCAGCGAGCTGCCGGCCTGGATGACGTATTTCACGCCGCTGCGGCTCGCCCGGTCGAGGTTGTCGCGGAACGGCAGGAACGCATCGGAACCGTAGGAAACGTTCTTCAGCCCCTTGAGCCATTCGCGCTTCTCTTCCGGCGTCAGGCGCGGCGGCACTTCTTCGAAGCATTGCTCCCAGCTCTTCTGTTCCACCGGCGTCAGCACGTCCTCAAGCCACAGGTCGATCGCATTGTTCTGCTCGGCGCGGGACAGGCCCGGGCGGAATTTCATGTTCAGCGCGATCGGATGCTGGCGCAGATACCAGCGGTCCGCCTTGTCGCCGGCGAGGCGCGTGCAGTGGATGCGCGACTGCTGGCCGGCGCCGATGCCGATCGTCTGGCCGTCCAGCGCGTAGCAGATGGAGTTCGACTGCGTATATTTCAGCGTCACGAGGGCGACGAGCAGATCGCGCTTCGCGCTCTCCGGCAGCTCCTTGTTCTCCGTCACGATCGTCTCGAAAACGGAATCGTCGATCACCGCGTCGTTCCGTTCCTGCTGCATCGTCAGGCCGAAGACGGTGCGTGTCTCAATCGGGTCGGGCACGTAGTCGGGATCGATCTCGAGGATGAGGAATTTGCCGCCCTTTTTCTCCTTCAGGATGGCCAGCGCTTCCTCGGTATATCCCGGCGCCACGACGAGGTCGGACACCTCGCGCTTCAGCAGCTTCGCCGTCGGCACATCGACGATGTCGCTCAGCGCGGCCGCGTCGCCGAAGGACGACATCCGGTCCGCGCCGCGCGCCCGCGCGTAGGCAGTCGCGAGCTCCGACAGCTCCATGCCGTCGACGAAATACGCCTTCGCCAGTTCCGGCGTCAGCGGCGAATAGACGGCGGCGCCTGCCGGGCTGACGTGCTTGAACGATGCGGCGGCCGGCAGTCCCGTCGCCTTGCGCAGCTCGCGCACGAGCTGGAACGCGTTCAGCGCGTCGAGCAGGTTGATGAAGCCGGGCTCGCCGTTCAGCACCCGGATCGGCAGCGGCTTGCCGCCGTTCGTCAGCTTCGCCTGCTTCTGGTGCGGGTTCATCCCGTACCGGAGGTTCAGTTCGTAAATTTCGCTCATCGTCCCCATCCTTGTCCTTGGGTTTTGCCGGGCGGATCGGCTGCCGCTCCGCGATGCGGGTCAGCAGGCGCCCGTTCGTTTGGTTTCGATGCCATCTCGTCACGAAGGGCGGCCGTTAACGGCATTTCGTGCCGTTAATGCTCCCCCGCACGGGTCGGCGCGTCGGTTTAACGGCACCAGATGCCGTTATTGGGCGGCTTGAGGCCGCTTCGACGCCCGATGACGCGAATTTACGGCATTTCGTGCCGTTAATGCTCCCCCGCACGGGTCGGCGCGCCGGTTTAACGGCACCAGATGCCGTTAATACCGCGCCAGTACCCGCTTGCCGCCCCGCACGCTCAAGATTCGATCGTCACATGCCGGCCGTCCAGCCGGATGCGGCCTTCCGCGAAGTGCTGCACGACCTCAAGCAGCAGCCGGTGCTCGATCGGGTGGATGCGCGCCGCCAGCGTCTCCTCGGTGTCGCCCGGCTCCACGGCCAGCGCCTCCTGGGCGATGATCGGCCCGGAGTCGAGTCCGCCGTCGACGAAGTGGACGGTTGCGCCGGTCACCTTCACGCCGTATTCGAGCGCCTGGCCGATGCCGTTCAGGCCGGGAAACGCCGGCAGCAGCGACGGGTGGACGTTGATCATCCGCCCGTAATAGGCGTCCACGAGCACCGGCGTCACGATCCGCATATAGCCGGCCAGCACGACCAGCTCGACGCCGCGGCGCTTCAGCTCGATCAGAATCTCGCGCTCGTACGCTTCGCGCGACGGATAGTCGCGCGGCCGGAACACATACGTCTCGATGCCGGCCGCCTCCGCCCGCCGGATGACATGAGCGCCCGGCTTGTCGCAGACGAGCAGCCGGATGTCGGCGTCGATCCGCCCGTCCCGCGCGCCGTCGGCGAGCGCCTGGAAGTTCGAGCCGTTGCCGGACGCGAAGACGGCTACCTTGAGCTTGCCCATTACACGTCAGCTCCCGTGAACGCCACGGTCTTGCTGCCCGGCGTCACCGTGCCGATCCGGTACGCTTCGACGCCTTGCTCCGCGAGCGTCCGGATCGCTTCATCCGCCTGTTCCGCGGGCACGACGGCGACCATGCCGATGCCCATGTTGAACGTCGTGAACATGTCGCGATTCGAGATCTTGCCCCGCTCCTGCAGCAGCTTGAAGATCGGCAGCACCGGCCACGAGCCGTATGCGATCTCGACGTTCACGCCTTCGGGCAGCACGCGCGGGATGTTCTCGATGAACCCGCCGCCCGTAATGTGCGCGAGGCCTTTCACTTCCACGCGCTCGATCAACTTGAGCACCGGCTTCACATACAGCCGCGTCGGCTCGAGCAGCACGTCGCCGAGCCTTGCGCCGCCGAGCTCCGGCAGCGTGTCATGCAGCGAATAGCCGCTGTCCTTGAGCAGCACCTTGCGCACGAGCGAGAAGCCGTTGCTGTGCACGCCGCTCGACGCGAGCCCGATGACCGCGTCGCCCGGCCGGATGTCCGCGCCGTCGATGATGCGCTTCCGGTCGACGATGCCGACGGCGAAACCGGCGATGTCGTACTCGTCCCCGCCGTACATGCCCGGCATCTCGGCCGTCTCGCCGCCGATCAGGGCGCAGCCGGACTGTTCGCAGCCGTCGGCGATGCCCTTCACGATCGCCTCGATGCGTTCGGGCACGACCTTGCCGCAGGCGAGGTAGTCGAGGAAGAACAGCGGCTCCGCGCCCTGCACCACGATGTCGTTCACGCACATCGCCACCGCGTCGATGCCGATCGTATCGTGTTTGTCCATCGCGAACGCGAGCATCAGCTTCGTGCCGACGCCATCCGTGCCGGAGACGAGCACCGGTTCCTCATATTTCTGCAGATTCAGGCCGAACAGCGCGCCGAAACCGCCGAGCCCGGTCAGCACCTCGGGGCGGAACGTCCGCGCCACATGCTTCTTCATCCGCTCGACCGCTTCATTGCCCGCCGCGATGTCGACGCCGGCTTGTTTGTACGCTTCCGACACCAGGGTCACTCCTTCGCAATTGTTGGTCCCGTCCTCGCCTGTGCGGGGCTGGACGGGAAGCGGCTCCGCTCCGGATGTTGGATAGAGGAATTCTCCTCGTCTGTTCCGGCAAATTCACCCGAAAACGGCCGTTCTCAAGCATTTGGAGGATATATTTTCGTCTATTTTTCGGCGATTCCGACTATTCACGACCGACCGCCCGTTTGTCCGCTCAGCAGCTGCACGTCTTCGAAGCGTTCGCGAATTCGATCGGCGTCGGGTAGTCGTTGTCAAAACACGCCATGCACATCCCGCCGTTGATCCGCAGCGCCGCCTCGAACTCCGCCGGGGTCAAGCCCGCCGCCTGCAAGCCTTTCAGATCCAGGCGCGACAGATCCGGAACACGGCCGGCTCCGGTCGAGCCGGCACCAAGAGAAGTCCCGCCGCCGACGCCGGCGCCGACCGCAACGGCCGCCCCCGCGCCGACGCGGCCCACGACCGCCTCGATGAAACCTTCCTTCGAGAGGAACCGCAGCGAATCCGCGTTGATCGCCTGCCGGATCTCCTCCACCGTCTTCTCGGACGCGATCAGGTCCTTGCGGTCCGGCGTGTCGATGCCGTAGAAACACGGGTTCGCGAACGGCGGCGACGTGATCCGCACGTGCACTTCCACGGCGCCCGCCTCGCGCAGCAGGTTGACGATCCGCCGCGACGTCGTCCCGCGCACGATCGAGTCGTCGATCATGACGACGCGCTTGCCTTCGACGACCCGGCGCACGGCCGACAGCTTCATCTTCACGCCCCGCTCGCGCAGCTCCTGCGACGGCTGGATGAACGTCCGGCCGGTGTACTTGTTCTTGATCAGCCCGAGCTCGTACGGGATACCCGTCTGCTCCGCGTAGCCGATCGCCGCCGAGATGCTCGAGTCCGGCACGCCGGTGACGACGTCGGCGTCGACGAATGATTCAAGCGCGAGCCGGCTGCCCATCCGCTTGCGGGCCGCGTGCAGGTTGATCCCCGCCACATCCGAGTCCGGCCGGGCGAAATAGATGTACTCCATCGCGCACACCGCCCGCCGTTTCAGCGGCGCGAACCGCTCGACGCGGATGTCCTTCCCTTCGCCGAGGATGAGCATCTCGCCCGGATAGATGTCGCGCACGAACTCGGCGCCGACCGTCTCGAGGGCGCATGTCTCCGAGGCGAACACGTATCCGTCGCCGAGCCGGCCCATGCAGAGCGGGCGCAGCCCGTTCGGGTCGGAGGCGGCGATCAGCTTCGTGTTCGTCATGATGAGGAACGCGAACCCGCCGACGACCCGCTGCAGCGCCGCCTTCACCGCGTCGACGAAGTCGAGCGGCGAGCGCGCGATCAGGTGCGCGATCACTTCCGTGTCGCTCGTCGTCTGGAAGATCGACCCGGCCGCCTCGAGCTCCGCCCGGATCTCCGGCGCGTTCACGAGGTTGCCGTTCGTCGCGACCGCAAGGTCGCCGTCCCGGTACTTGAACACGAGCGGCTGCGCGTTCGCGAGCGCACTGCTGCCCGACGTCGAGTAGCGGACGTGGCCGATCGCCCGGTCGCCGGACAGTCCGTCGAGCGCTTCCTTCGTGAACACTTCCTTCACGAGGCCCATGCCGCGGTGCGCCTTGAACGACTCGAACGGCCGCGCCGAGTCGACGGTGCAGATGCCGCAGCTTTCCTCGCCGCGGTGCTGCAGCGCGTGCAGCCCGTAATAGGTCAGCGCGGCGGCGTCCGGGATGCCGAACACCCCGAACACGCCGCATTCTTCACGCACTTTGTCGAACAGGTCTTCCCGTCCGGCGCCTTCATTGTAATAGCTTCCATCGGCCCAAGACTGAACCAGACTGCTCAGTTCTTCAGCAGACATGGGATCGCTTCCTTCCAGACCTTCTGCAGTTCGGCGACCGGCGCCGCGATGCCGTCTCTTCCGTTCACCCGCACAACAAGATCCGATCCTTCAACCTTGCCGAGCACCGCATGCGCGACGCCCTTCTCCGCCAGCAGCGCAACCAATGCATCCGCCTTCTCCGGCTTCGCCGACAGCAGGATGCGCGACTGCGACTCGCTGAACAGCGCGACATCGGCTCTCAGCGATGTCTCGACGTTCACCACCGCGCCCAGACCGCGGCCGAAGCACGACTCGGCCAGCGCGGCCGCGAGGCCGCCCTCGGACAGGTCGTGGGCCGACGCAACGAGCCCTTGCCGGATCGCTTCCAGCACGGCGCCCTGCACCCGCGCCTCGACTTCGAGATCAATCTGCGGCGGACGGCCTTCCGTCTTGCCGAGCACCGCGTACTGCAGCTCGGAGCCGCCGAGTTCGGCCCGGGTCTCGCCGACGAGCACGATCACGTCGCCCTCGGCCTTGAATTCCTGCGTCGTAATGTGATCCAGATCGTGTACCAGACCGACCATGCCGACGACCGGTGTCGGGTAGATCGCGCCTTTCTCGTTCTCGTTGTACAGCGACACGTTGCCGCCGATGACCGGCGTGCCCAGCACCCGGCACGCTTCCGCCATGCCGTCCGTCGCCTTCTCGATCTGCCAGAACACGTCCGGCTTCTCCGGGCTGCCGAAGTTCAGGTTGTCCGTGATCGCGAGCGGCTCCGCGCCCGAGCAGACGACGTTCCGTGCCGCTTCCGCGACCGCGATCTTCCCGCCGACTTCCGGATCGAGGTAGACATACCGGCCGTTGCCGTCCGTCGTCATCGCGAGCGCCTTGCGCGTGCCGGGCACCTGGACGACCGCCGCGTCGGAGCCCGGCCGCACGACCGTGCTCGTCCGCACCATGTAGTCGTACTGGTTGTACACCCATTCCTTGCTCGCCACCGACGGCGATGCCAGCACCTTTTTCAATGCGCCGGTCAGATCCGCAATTTCCTCGAACGCCGTCGTGTCAACCGAAGCGAACGCGCGGTAATACTCCGGCTCCTCCGACCGCTGGTGGTACACCGGGCAATCGTCCACCAAAGCCTTCACCGGCATGTCGGCGACGACTTCGCCCTTGTGGAACAGCCGCAGCCGGCCGTCGTCCGTCACCTTGCCGACCTTCGCGCAGATGACGCCCCACCGTTCGAAAATTTCCCGCGCCTTCGCTTCATGCTGCGGTTCGATGACGAACAGCATCCGCTCCTGCGACTCCGACAGCATCATTTCGTACGGCGTCATGCCTTCCTCGCGCTGCGGCACCTCGTCCAGGTACAGCTCGAGGCCGTTGCCCGCCTTCGCCGCCATTTCCGCGCTCGAGCAGGTCAGCCCGGCGGCGCCCATATCCTGGATGCCGAGCACGATGCCGGACTGAATCAGCTCCAGGCACGCCTCCATGACGAGCTTCTCCATGAACGGGTCGCCGACCTGCACCGCCGTCCGTTTCTCTTCCGACTCCTCGGTCAGCTCGACGGACGCGAACGTCGCGCCATGGATGCCGTCGCGGCCGGTCGCCGGTCCGACGTAGAACACCGGGTTGCCGACGCCTTTCGCGACGCCGCGCTGAATTTGGTCGTGGTCGATCAGGCCGACGCACATCGCGTTGACGAGCGGGTTGCCCTCGTAACTCTCGTCGAACATCACCTCGCCGGCGACCGTCGGAATACCGATGCAGTTGCCGTAGCCCGCAATGCCCGCCACTACATTTTCAAACAAATATTTCACCCGCGGGTTGTCCAGCTTGCCAAAGCGCAGCGAGTTGAGCAGCGCCACCGGACGCGCGCCCATCGAGAAAATGTCGCGGATGATGCCGCCGACGCCCGTCGCCGCTCCCTGGTACGGTTCGACCGCGGACGGGTGGTTGTGGGACTCGATTTTGAACACGACCGCCTGGTTGTCGCCGATGTCCACGATGCCCGCGCCTTCGCCCGGCCCCATCAGGACGCGCGGACCCGAGACCGGGAACTTCTTCAACACCGGCTTCGAGTTCTTGTACGCGCAGTGTTCGGACCACATGACGCTGAACACGCCGATCTCGGTGTAGTTCGGCTTGCGGCCGAGGAACTTGCAGATCAGGTCGTACTCGTAGTCGCTGACGCCGAACTCCCGGTAAATTTTATACTCCGCGATCTGTTCCGCCGTCGGTTCCTTAGCCGTTAACTGTTGCGCCATGCCGCTCCCTCCATGCGCTGAGTACTGATGTGAACATCCGCTTGCCGTCCGACGAGCCGAGCAGCTCGCTCACCGCCCGCTCCGGATGCGGCATCATGCCGACGACGTTGCGGCCTTCGTTGCAAATGCCGGCGATGTCGCTTACCGAACCGTTCGGGTTCTCGCCCGCCTTGTAGCGGAACACGACCTGGCCGTTCGCTTCGAGCTTCGCCAGCGTCTCTTCGTCGCAATAGTAGTTCCCTTCGCCGTGGGCGATCGGGATGTTGACGATCTCGCCCTTCGCATAATCCCGCGTGAACGGCGTCTCGTTGTTCACCACTTCGAGCAGCGCCGGATGGCAGCGGAACTTCAGCTCCCGGTTCCGGAGCAGCACGCCCGGCAGGAGACCCGCTTCGGTCAGGATCTGGAATCCGTTGCAGATGCCCAGCACGTACTTGCCTTCCTCCGCTGCCTTGCGCACCTCGTTCATGACCGGCGCGAAACGGGCGATCGCGCCGCAGCGCAGATAATCGCCGTAGGAGAAGCCGCCGGGCACGATGATCGCGTCGTAGGCGGACAGATCCGTCGCCGTGTGCCAGACGTAGTCGACCGGCTGGCCGATCGTCTCCTCAACCGCCTTGTAGCAGTCGATGTCGCAGTTGGAGCCCGGAAAAACGATGACCGCGAACCGCATCCGCTCAGCCCTCCAGTTCGAATCGGTAGTCTTCGACGACCGTGTTCGCCAGGAGCTTCTCGCACATCGCCTTCACGCGCGCCTCCGCCTCGCTCCGGTCATTCGTGTCGAGGGTCAGCTCCATGTATTTGCCGATCCGCACCTTGCCGACTTCCTTGAATCCGAGGGAATGCAGCGCGCCCTGTACGGCCGCCCCCTGCGGGTCCAGAACGTTCTCCTTGATCGTGACGTACACCGTGGCTTTCATCGCGTTTCTCCGCCTCCTGTGATCGATTCCGCCGGGTTCTCGCCGGTCAGCCGTTCGCAAATGTCCAGATACCGCCGCGTCGTCTCCTCGACGACGTGCGCCGGCAGCGGATCGGGCTTGCTGTTCTTGTCCCAGCCGCTGCCCGCCAGATACGTCCGCACCGGCTCCTTGTCCATGCTGTCGATCTCGATGTCAAGGGCCCATTTGTCCTTCGCCCAGAAGCGCGACGCATCCGGGGTGAAAATTTCGTCGATCAGCACCACCTGGCCGTCCACCAGCCCGAACTCGAACTTGCAGTCCGCCAGAATGATGCCCCGCTCCTCGCAATAGCGGGAAGCGAAATCGTACAGTTTCAGGCTGCGCTCCCGCAGCTCCCCGGCCAGCTCCGCCCCGACGCGCCGTGCCATCTCCTCGAACGGGATGTCCTCGTCGTGGCCGACATCGTTCTTCGCCGCCGGGGTGAAAATCGGCTCCGGCAGCTTCTCGTTCTTGCGCAGGCCGGGCGGCAGCGGAATGCCGTTCACGGCCTGCGACTGCCGGTACTGCCGCCAGCCGCCGCCGGTGATGTAGCCGCGCACGACGCACTCGATGTCGATCCGCTGCGCTTTTTTCGTCACCATGATGCGGCCTTCAAGCTGCTCCGGGTCTTTCGCGACGCTGCCGAGCTTCGCGACATCGGTGTGAACGACATGGTTGGGCTGGATGGCCGCCGTCTTGTCGAACCAGAAGGCGCTGAGCGTATTCAGCACAATCCCCTTGTACGGGACCGGCGGCTCGAGCACGTAGTCGAACGCGGATATCCGGTCGGTGACGACGATCAGGTAATGCTCGCCGAGATCGTACAGTTCGCGGACCTTGCCTTTGTACACGAGCGGAGCGCCGACGAGCCCCGCGGCGGTGGATAGCGGTTGCCGGGTCATGACGTGCCTCAAGCCTCCTGTCCGGCCAAGCCGAGTCGTTCAAAAATCGTGTCGACATGCTTCAGGTGCCACGACGGGTTGAAGCAGTCGTCGATCTCTTCCTTCGACAGCACACTCGTGATCTCGGGCGTCTCGAGGATGATGTCGCGGAATTGGCGCTGCGTCTCCCACGCCTGCATCGCCCGCGGCTGCACCGTGTCGTAGGCTTGCTCGCGGCTGAAGCCCTTGTCGATCAGCTTCGTCATGACGCGGCCGGAGAACGGCACGCCGTAGGTGCGCTCCATGTTGCGCTTCATATTTTCCGGGAAAACCGTCAAGTTTTTAATAATGTTCCCCAGACGGTTCAACATATAGTTGATCAGCATCGTCGCGTCCGGCAGGATGACGCGCTCGACCGAAGAATGGCTGATGTCGCGCTCGTGCCAGAGCGGCACGTTCTCGTAGGCCGAGAGCATATGGCCGCGGATGACGCGCGCAAGGCCCGAAATGTTCTCGCAGCCGATCGGGTTGCGCTTGTGCGGCATCGCGGACGAGCCTTTCTGCCCTTTCGCGAACGGCTCCTCGACTTCGCGGAACTCGCTCTTCTGCAGCGCGCGGATCTCGGTCGCGAACTTGTCCAGGGACGTCGCGATGAGCGCCAGCGTCGCCATGTACTCCGCGTGCCGGTCGCGCTGCAGCGTCTGGGTCGAGATCGGCGCCGGCTTCGTGCCCAGCTTCGAGCAGACATATTGCTCGACGAACGGATCGATGTTGGCGTAGGTGCCGACCGCACCGGAAATTTTGCCGTATTCGACGCCGTCCGCCGCATGGTTGAACCGCTCGAGATTACGCTTCATTTCCTCGTGCCAGAGCGCCATTTTCAGGCCGAACGTCGTCGGTTCCGCGTGCACGCCGTGGGTACGGCCCATCATGACCGTGTACTTGTGGCGGAGCGCCTGCTCCCGAAGGATCGCGATGAAGTTCTCGATGTCGCGCCGGATGATCGTGTTTGCCTGTTTCAGCAGGTAGCCGAGCGCCGTGTCGACGACGTCGGTCGACGTCAGGCCGTAGTGCACCCATTTGCGCTCGGGGCCGAGCGTCTCGGACACTGCGCGGGTGAAAGCGATGACGTCGTGGCGCGTCTCCTGCTCGATCTCATAAATCCGATTGATGTCGAAGCCTGCATTGCGGCGCAGCGCCTGAGCGTCTTCCTTCGGGATGATGCCGAGCTCGGCCCACGCTTCGCAGGCGAGCAGCTCGACTTCGAGCCAGGCGCGGAATTTGTTCTCCTCGGTCCAGATGGCCCGCATCTCCGGTCTGCTGTAACGGTCCAACATGTTTCTCGTTCACACCTTCCAGATATTCGTATCGTCGATCCACGCAAGCGCGTCTTCCACCGAGGAGGCGAGGACGTTCACGTGGCCCATCTTGCGCTTGGGTGCGGCTTCGCGCTTGCCGTACAGATGGAGGGACGGTTTGACATTCCGTTTCGCCGCCGCTTCGTCGGGCTGCGAGAGCCGGGCGACGACCGGCTCCAGATGCTTGCCGAGCACGTTCACCATGACGACCGGCGTCAGCAGCGCCGGATCGCCGAGCGGCAGGTTGCAGATCGCCCGGACGTGCTGCTCGAACTGCGACGTGCGGCAGGCGTCCATCGTGTAGTGGCCGCTGTTGTGAGGGCGGGGCGCCAGTTCGTTCACGTACAGGCCGTGCTCAGCCGACCAGAACATCTCGACGGCGATCAGGCCGATGACATCCAGGCCTTCCGCGATCCGCACCGCCAGCTGCTCCGCTTCCCGCTGCACCGCTTCCGGCACGCGGGCGGGCACGATCGACAGGTGCAGGATGTTCTCGACGTGGACGTTCTCCGCCGCGGGGAACGTCCGGATCTCGCCCCGCGGGCTGCGGGCCGCGATGACGGACAGTTCCTTGTCGAAGCGAATGAATTGCTCCAATACGAGTTCGGTCCGCGCCTTGCTCAGGGCGTCCCAGGCCGGTTCGATCTCCGCTTCGCCGCGGATGACCCATTGGCCCTTGCCGTCGTAGCCGCCGGTCGCCGTCTTCAGCACGCAGGGGAAGCCGAAGCTTGCGGCGGCCTCCCGCAGTTCCCCAAGGCTGCGGATCTCGGCGTAAGGCGCGACGCGCACACCCGCCGCTTCGATCGCGCGCTTCTCGCGCAGCCGGTGCTGCGTCGTGTAGAGTAGCCTGCTGCCCTGCGGCACATACGATTCCGCCATCAGCATGGCGGCGACGCCGGCGTCGACGTTCTCGAACTCGTAGGTAATGACGTCGGCGCGGCTCGCCAGCTCGCGGGCGGCCTTGACATCGTCGTAAGCGGCGACGATCTGGCCGGCGACCTGGCCGCACGGCGCGTCCGGCGTCGGGTCAAGCGCGACGAACCGGTAGCCCATCGCGCTGCCGGCGAGCGCCATCATGCGGCCGAGCTGGCCGCCGCCGAGCACGCCGATCGTCGCGCCCGGCAGAATCGTGCGCGGCTCCGTGCGGACGTTGGAGGTCATCGCGTCACCGCTCATAGCGTCTCACTGCTCTCGAGCACTTCGCGCTCGATCCGCTTCCGCCGCTCCGCGATGCGCTGCTGCAGCTCCGGATCGAAAGCGGCGAGGATTTGCGCCGCGAGCAGGCCGGCATTCGCCGCGCCGCTATTTCCGATCGCGACCGTCGCAACCGGGACGCCGGCCGGCATCTGCACGATCGACAGCAGCGAGTCGAGCCCGTTCAAGTTCGAAGACTTGACGGGCACGCCAATGACCGGCAGGGTCGTCTTCGCGGCGACCATGCCGGGCAGATGCGCGGCGCCTCCCGCGCCGGCGATGATGACTTTCAGGCCGCGCGCCGCCGCCGTCTCGGCGTATTCGAACATCAGATCCGGCGTGCGGTGCGCCGAGACGACCCGCTTCTCGTACGGGACGCCCAGCTCTTCGAGCATGTCGCAAGCAAGCTTCATCGTCTCCCAGTCCGACTTGCTGCCCATGATGACGCCTACCAGTGCCATGAGGTACCTTCTTTCTGCCTTATTGAGCGATTGCTTCTGACAGCCGGCATCCATGATGCCGCCGTCTGTTCATCCCATTTCAGTGTTCCCGACGATGCCGCCGGCATGAAAAAATCCGTCGCGTCTCCAGACAGGAGCTTCTACGTCGACGGACAACGAGCCTGCGGATGCAGCGGGAAGCAGGCCTCGCCGGCAATCGCCGCCCCCTGCGCGCCATGAATCCGCGCGCAGCAGAATCCGGACAAGACAGCACAAGGCTGCCCCGTCCGGGGCAACCCGCTTCACTGTTACCGCTGGCTCGTAGTCCGGGAATTTACGGTTCCCGGGTAGAGACGTCCGGGCCATATCCCCGGACTTATACGAGCATTGATCTATGCAATTTAAAAAATGTTCAGCCTCTTACAGTGTAACAACGACTCCGGCGGATGTCAATTAAAAAGGCGAACATTTAATGTTTCAAATTTACGAACGTTCGGTTTTACGGCGGTCTGCGGTGACGCACCGCAAATGCGCGCATTCGCGGTCCGCAAGAGGCCCATGCGCCTCGCCGCAACGAAACTTGGTTCTTCCGCCGCTTTCGGTCCTTCGCTTCCACCCGCGCTTCCTTCCCAAGCTCCCGCTGGAAAACGCCTCGCCGTTGTGCTACGATCTATGCTGTGCGGCAGTGCAACACAAAAAGCCGGCTTTCTTCAACTCATATTGGAAACGCTTTCGAAACTGGCGGCTTCCCGCAAAGGAGAGACATCTCGTGGACTATCAGAAAATGACGCTGGACGAACTCAAGGACGACCTGATCCGCGTCGCCCGGGGCGGCTACCCCGTCTTCATCGCGGGCGCGCTGTATTGGCTGGCGATGGGAGTCCTCGGCCTCATCATCGAAGGCAAGACGCTCGCCCTGTGCTATCTGCTCGGGGTCGGGAGCATTTTTCCGCTCGGGCTCCTGCTCGGCCGGCTGCTCAAAGCCGACCTGATGTCGCGAAATCCGCTGGGCGCGCTGAGCGGTATCGTCGGCGGCATCCAAGCCTTCTTCCTGCCCTTGTGGATCGTCATTTATATTGAGCATTTCGAGCTGATCCCCTTCGCCATCGGGTTGCTGGCGGGATCGCATTTCCTGCCATACATATGGATCTACAGGAGCAGAACGTACCTGTTCCTCACGCTCTCGATGGCGACCGCATCGTTCTTCCTGGGCTACATTTTCGATCAACTGGCGTTTTCGGTTCTGCCCTTCGTCCTCACCGCCATCTATCTGGCGACGGCCGCCGGGCTTGCGGCCGAATCCCGCCAAGCCGCGCAACAGCCGTCCTGAGCACGCGAAAGACCCGCGCTCCGCAACGCGCGGGTCTTTCCTATTCGTCCTGCCGTTCCTTCTCGTACAGCACCACGCCGTATTTCTCGATTTCTTCTCGCAGCAGCGGGTTCGCCACCGCGTTCGCATCCACCAGATCGAACGAATACAACTCCACCGCATCGTCCACACGGGAGTGGAAGTCGGCGGGCGGCTTCCCGTTCCAATACGCGGCGAGGTCGATGTCGGAATTGTATTTGTGGGTGCCTTTTGCCCTCGAGCCGAACAGCACCAGCCTCTCAAGTGCCGGGGTATCGCTGCACAAGGCTTGCAGACGGGCGAGGATCCGTTCAGGCATCATCAAAATTCTCCCCTAACCGGTCAACCAGTTCGGCAAGCAAATTCGCGTAGCACGACCGGATGTTGGCATAGATGGCAGCAGCCATTTCTTCATTATAGACATGACTGGTCAGATTGCGGTCCGTCAACATTTGATACCACGGATCAGGGTCCTGGCCCAGCCACCCCAGTTTGTAAGCCTCCCGGAGCGCTGACTTGGGCGATGCGGTCTCGATCCCTTCATCCCGCAGCCAGGCTTTCAGCGTTTTCCAGGCCGATTCGAAGCAGAATTCAAATCGCTGGATTACGGCATCCCGCTTCATATCTTCGGGGAGACCTTCCGCCAGAAGCGCTTCCCTCAGCCGATTTACGCCATTTGATAACTGCTCCAGTTTCTTGCCCAATATCCCGTCATGACCGACATGCCCCCTGTGCACCGCTTCGACCTCCTCGCCGTACCGATTCTTCACATCCCCGGCATACGCACTCCGATCACATATCTTCTCTATGGATATTACCACAATATCCCGATTCCATCAGCTTGATACCCGCCTGTCAGCCTGTCACTTCATCCAGAAAACCGGCCAAGAGGTCGACGAACGCCTTCGGCTTGTCATAATGGATGTCATGGCCGGGGGTATCCACCTTCACGAGCCTGCCGTTCGGCAGCAGCTCCACGACGCGCTCGGCGTCCTCGTCCGTCAGCGCCGCGAGCAGCAGATCGCCGTCGTAGTTGGTGTTTGCCTTCACGAACAAGGTCGGGCATTCGATCTTCGCCAGCACCGCGGACTGGTTGTAGTCCTCGAACCAGCTGTTGTCGTAGAACGTCTCGCCGAACCTGTGATCATACGGATAGGTCATCGATTCGAACATCCGGTTGATCTGCGGCGGCAGATAGAACAGGTGCACCGGCTTGTCCGGATGCTTCTTGCGGTAGGAGACCGCGTCTTTCGTGAACCGATCCCACAGGAAGTCACCGAACATTTTCCGCCAGTAGCTGTGCTTCAAGGCATACTCGAAATAGTCCTCGATCTCGTTCTGCTGCTTGAAGTTCTCATATTGCTGGAAGCCGTATACCCAGACGTAAGTCGACTCCCTCCGGCCCGGTTCCGTGGCGAAGAACGGCGAGTCCTCGATCACAAGGCCGGTGACATGTTCGGGATAATGCGCGGCGATATACGCCGCCACCATGCCGCCTGACGAATGGCCGGAGAGCATCACTTTGCCGCCGATCACGGTCTCGATGAACTCGACAAAGTCGGCGGCCATGGCCTTGGCCGAATATTTCTCCGGGTTCCATTCGGATTCCCCGTGCCCGTGGCAGTCGACGGCGAACACATGAAACCGTTCGGACAACGCCGGCAGCGTCTTGGCGTAATCTTCCCATGTCATTCCCTGGCCGTGGATCAGGAGCAGCGGCGGATTGCCGTTCGCCGGTCCTTCCCCGTAATTGATCACCGTGCCGTCGTCCAGCGTTATCTGTTTCTCCGTGAAGCCCGCATGGCGCATCGCCTTCAGCGGCTTCTCCATATAGGTCATGTTCGTATAAAAATAAGAGCCGGCGACCAACAGCACCACGGCGAGAATCGCGCCCAGGATGATGAACGTTCTCTTCCTCTTCCTTCTCTTCATGCTCTCATTCCTTCCGTCTACTGTCTCGGTCCGGCTCATCTCATCCCGCGCTTCGATTTCGGGCTCGGGGATTCGGATGTGCGACCTTTCTGTGAACCCCGCCGGTCTGGCTGCAGCGGCTCGTGCCCGGCTGGCTGGGGGGACTGGCCGAACGGTGCGGATACCGGTTGCCGTGAGAGACGACAAAGCCGCCGATCTTCGGTCCATTTATGGCCGGAGATCGGCGGCTGTTGTTGGTCGCGGGATTATTTGCTCATTTCATCCCATGCTTGCTGCAGACGCTCGAACATTTGATCTTTGTTGATTTGTCCGCCGATGTACGCTTGCATGACGTCCGCGAACTTGTTGCTGGACGCTTCGCCGCCCGGGAACTTGAACCAGTTCCAGGTCAGCGTCTTGCCTTCCTGGCTGTAGCGGATGATGTCCGCCGCCAGCTGCCCCAGCACCGATTCGTCCGCCTGGATGTTCGTGAATGCCGGGATGAATTTGAACTCTTCCGTGATGTAGCGCTGGCCGATTTCGGACGTCACCATCCAGTTCAGGAACGCCTTCGCTTCTTCCTTCACCGGCGAGTTCTTGTGCACGACCCAGTTGCTCGGCACGCCGACCGGCAATTTGTCCATCGCGTCCGCGTCGTTGTTGATCGGCATCGGCAGGAAACCGATGTTGATGTCCGGGTTCGTCTGGGAGATCGCCACCTGCGTCCAGTTGCCCTGCTGGGTCATGGCCGCCTTGCCGATGGCGAATTCGGAAACTTGCGTGTTGTAGTCCGTCTGCAGCGGGTTCGGTTGGCCGAACTCCAGCGTCAGATCGAACAGATCCGCCCATTGCTTGAACACTTCGTTGCCCGGAATCTTCTCGGTGCCGTCGTACAGCCCCTTGATGAACGCTTCGGGGTCCTTCTGCTGGGCGAACGGGATGTTGATGAAGTGGTTCCCGAGTACCCACCATTCCGCGTAGCCGTTGATGAACGGGGTGATGCCCGCGTCTTTCAGCTTCTGCGCGGCCGCCCGGAGTTCATCCAGCGTCTTCGGCGTTTCGGTGATGCCCGCCTCGGCGAACAGGTCCTTGTTGTAGATGAAGCCGTAGCCTTCCAGGTTGACCGGCATGCCATACAGTCGGCCGTCCTTGGTCATCGGCGGTTTGGCGGCGTCCACCAGGTTCGCGACCCACGGTTCGTCCGTCAGGTCTTCCAGGTGCTCGATCCACAGATCCAGTTCGCTGAAGCCGCCGTTGTTGAAGATGTCCGGTTTGTCGCCGGAATTGAACTTCGCCTTCAGCGCCGCGCCGTAGTCCGCGCCGCCGCCGACCGTCTCCAGTTCGATGTTGATGTTCGGATGGAGATTCTCATACTCTTCAATCAGCTTGGCGAGCTGCTCGGCAATCTCGACCTTGAACTGGAACATCTTGATGGTGACTTTCTCGCCCGATCCGCCGCCGTTTGCTCCGTCCGACGAACCGGCGTTGCTTCCCGTGTCCGAGCCGCCTCCCTTGCCGCCGCACGCGGCCACGAGGAGGGAGAGAATCAGTACGAACACCAGCAACGCGAGACTTCTTTTTTTCATGTACCGTTGACCTCCCTGATGATTGATTTTGCTTGGATGCAATCCCATTGTAAAGACAACGACTTCAGGCGCTTAACCGACTTTATTGAACAAAAAAGTGGAACTTGTTGTCCTAGCCCTTGACCGCGCCGGCGGAAATGCCGGCGATGATATGCTTCTGCATCAGGAGGAAGAACGCGACCATCGGAGCCACGCCCAGCACCAGCCCCGCGAGGGCGAGGTCCCACTGCTTCGTATATTGGCCGAAGAACGAGTAGGTCTGCAGCGGAATCGTCCGGATGTCCGCGCTGTGCAGGACAAGCAGCGGCAGCAGGAAGTCGTTCCAGATCCACAGGCTGTTCAGGATCAGGATCGTGATCGTCATCGGCTTGAGAAGCGGGAACACGATCCTCCAGAACACCCCGTACGGCGTGCAGCCGTCCACAACCGCGGCTTCCTCGATCTCCAGCGGAATCGACTTCATGAATCCGTGGTACAGGAACAGGTTCAGCGACACGCCGAATCCGAAATAGCAGATGATCAGGCCGAACCGGCTGTCCATCAGCCCGACTTCGGAAGCCACCTTCACCAGCGGAATCATGATCGACTGGAACGGAATGACCATGGCGGCAATGAACAGGACGAACAGCACCCGGTTGAACACGGTCGGACGCCGCAGAATCCGGTACGCGGCCATCGCGCTGATGAGCACCAGCCCGGCGTTGCTCAGCACGGTGATGAGCAGCGAGTTCATGAACGCCCGCGGGAACTTCATGATCTCCCAAACTTTCGAGTAGTTGTCCCAGCGGAAGGCTTCGGGCCATCCGGCCGCGTTGCGCATCAGGTCGCCGAAACTTTTCAGCGAGTTGACGACCACGAAATAGAACGGAACGAGGAACAGCAGCGCCAGCAGCAACGCCGCGATTTCCATGGCAAGCAGGCGCGCGTTGTATCTCTGCGTCTGCTCCATCATACCTCAACCTCCTTCCGTTTCGTGTAGATGACCTGCAGCGTCGTCACCGTCGCGACGACGACGAAGAAGATCAGCGACTTGGCCGTGCCCAGTCCATACCTGTTATTCTGGAATGCTTCCTTGTAGATATTCAGGGCGACGGATTCGGTCGAACCGAACGGACCGCCCTTCGTCAGGGACAGGTTCAGGTCGAACACTTTGAACGACCAGGACAGCGTGAGGAACAGGCAGACGGTGAACGCGGGCATGACGAGCGGCACGATGATGCTCCTCAGCATCTTCCAGCGGCCCGCCCCGTCGATTTTCGCCGCCTCGATCAGTTCCCGCGGCATGTTCATCATCGCTGCGATGTAAATGACCATCAGGTAGCCGGCCATCTGCCAGACGCTCACGATGACCATGCCCCAGAACGCGGTGGACGCCGTGCCCAGCCAGGGCAGCTTGAAGAAGCCGATTCCGGTCCATTCCCCGATGGCGGCAAACCCTTTCACGAAGATGAACGACCAGATAAACCCGAGCAGCAGCCCGGCAATGACGTTCGGCAGAAAGAAAACGGTGCGAAGCACGTTTCGCGTCTTGAGCGGCTGGGTGAGCAGGAGCGCCAGCGTGAACCCGACCGCGTTGGCGAACACGACGGCGGCCAGCGTGTAGCGCGCGGTGAACCAGAACGCATTGCGGAATTCGCTGTCTTCAAGCAGAATGCGTTTGAAGTTGCTCAGGCCGGTCCACACGACCCGGGTCGTGACGCCGTTCCAGTCCGTCAGGCTGTAGTAGAAGCTCATGAGAAACGGCACGAGCACAATCAGGCTGAAGAACAACAGCGCCGGACCGACAAACACCAGCTGCTGAACGGCATCGGAAAGCCGCTTCATTCTGTGCTGCAATTCGATCACCTCCCTCATCCGGCATTGTGTACAGCAAAGTATAAGGAAGAAGTATGCGCATGAACACGGATTATCATGATGAAAGAGGTGCAATATTTTGATGTCGAAGCCGTCAAACTTTGCAAGTGGCAAGGCGCATGTCGAATTGTTATACTGAATACGATTTCATACGGAACGAGAGGGGAGCGGGATGAAAACGTTTTACAGAAACAGTCTGCGCAACAAGCTGATCGCGTTTCTCCTGGCCTCCATCGTTCTGCCGATCTCGATCTCCATCCTGATCACCTACAACTACACGAAAGAATCCGTGAAGTCCTATTATATCCGGGAAAATACGAACCTGATGCATCAAGGGGCCGTCAACCTGCTGGGCTATCTGGAACGCATCAACGAAGCCTCCCTGCTCACCTACAACAACCTGTCCGATAAATACAGCCTTTATCAGCTCATCCAGAACGGCACCCAGTCGTATCTGGAAGAGCGGGAAATGTACCGGAACCTGCAGTTCATGGCAAACTCCGTCAAGGAAATCGAGCAGATCTACCTCTACTCCGCCATGGAGGACCACTCGTACCGGTACGCCTACAAATTGCTGCGCAGCACCCCGGGGCAGACGTACATCCCGGATCTGGATGAAGAGCGGGACGCGCAGATCGAAGCCGTGCATGCCAGCCATGAGTACGGTATCGAGAAGCCGAAATTTCCGTATCATCTGTCAAAGGAAGTGTTCTCGTTCCACCGCAAGATTCTGAACGCGCCGACCGGCGAAGTGCTCGGCATCATGTCGATCGACATCCGGACCGACATGATCCGGGAGATCAGCAGCATGCTGTACACCCCGGGCAGCGAGGAGCTGTACATCCTCGACCGGCAGGGCAACCTGATCTTCGCTTCCGATGCGGAACCGGCGGAAGAAGACGGATATGCATGGGTGCAGAGCATTCTCGACCAGACGGCAGATCGGGGCCATTATCATTATGAAGACGGGCGGTTCGAAGGCATTCACATCTACGAAAGTCTGTCGGCGCCCTGGCTGGATTGGCTGCTCGTCAAAAGGATTCCCTATGAGACGCTGTACCGGGATCCTCGGCAGCTGACGCTGATCAACAGCCTGGCCGTGTCGGTGTTCCTGATCATCGCCGCGACCGCCGCCGTGATCATCTCCTATCGGTTCACGAATCCGATCAAGCAGCTCCTGCGCTACATCAACAAGCTCGAAAGCGGCAATCTGGACGCGGGTCTGGCGATCGACAGGAGCGACGAGATCGGCATTCTGTCCAAACGTTTCTACCAATTAATACAGCGGATCAACCAGCTCATCATGCGCGAATACCGGCTGGAGCTCGCCAGCAAGTCGAACCAGCTCAAGGCGCTGCAGGCGCAGATCAACCCGCATTTCATGAACAACGCCCTGCAGTCGATCGGCACGCTGGCGCTGCAGCACGGGGACCGCAAGGTGTACACGCTCATTTCCTCCCTCGGGAAAATGATGCGCTACCATATGCGCGCGGACAACTCGAGCGTTCCGCTATCCGCGGAGCTTGACTACGTGCAGTCGTATCTGGCCTTGCAGCGCCAGCGGTTCGATGAGAATCTGCAATACCGGATCGAAACGGATGACGCGGCGCGCGCCGTCCAGGTGCCCCGGATGATTCTGCAGCCGATCGTGGAAAATGTGTTCAAGCACGGCATTCAGCCGGCGCTCGACCCCGGGGAAATCACCGTCGTCTGCCGGATGGTTGAGCCTTCCGTCCTCGAAATCCGGGTCGCGGACAACGGTGTCGGCATGGAGGAAGCGGAACGTGAGAGGCTGCAGGCCATTCTGAACCGGACGGAGAGCGCGTTCGAACCGGTGAGCGGAGACGGCGGCATCGGGCTCATCAACATTTTGTCCCGGCTTCGGCTTTTCTACAGCGACGAGGTGCGGATGAGACTGGAAAACCGCGCGCCGCACGGGCTTGAGGTCATCATCTCGATTCCGCTCGGCGGGAAGGAGGGCATGTTCGATGAAAGCACTGATCGTGGATGACGAGAAGCATGTCCGGGACGCCATCCGTCTGCTGGTCGAGTGGGAGCGGTACGGGATTGACGAAGTGTTCGAAGCGCCGGAAGGCGAGTCGGCCATCCGCATCATCGAGGCCGAGCGGCCCGACATTGTTTTTACCGATATGCGCATGCCCGTGATGAGCGGGGTCGAGCTGCTGGAGTGGATTCACCGGCATCGGCCCCAGGCGAAGACGATCGTCATCAGCGGCCATGACGATTTCGACTTCGTCCGCCACACGGTGAAATACGGCGGCATGGACTACATCCTGAAGCCGATCGACGAGGGCGAACTGAACGAAGCGCTGGCGAAGGCGGTGCAGAGCTGGCACAAAGAAAATGAAGCGCGAAAACAGAACCAGATCCGCTCCATCGAGATCAACCGGATCAAGCCGGCCTACTGGGACAAATTGTTCTCCGGCCTGATCGAAGAAGCCGGGAAGTATGAATCGTTCGCGGAGCATTTCGAGCGGGAATTCCGCGTTGCGGCAAAGCCGGAGACGGGCCGGACAGCGGTCATGAGCATCGACACGCTGCCGCGCTTCATCCGCGACAAGTTCGGCTCGCACCTCGACCTTCTGTTCTTCTCGCTGACGAACATCGCGAACGAAGTGCTGCAGCGCGACAGGTCGGGCTACGCGTTCCGCCATTGGAACAGCCCGCATGAGCTGGTCGTCGTCTGCTGGCATTCGCCGGAGACGCTCGAGGATCGCATCCGCGGCATCAACGAGGGCATCCGGTTCGTGCTGGGCGGCAGCCTGGATGCGGGAATCGGCACGATGCAGCCTTTTCCCGGCGGACTGAAAGATTCGTACCGCGAGGCGCTGGCCGCCCTGCGGCAGCGGAATCTGCTCGAGACGCCCGGGCGCATGCTGCACTACGGCGCGGGCCAGCCGCAGCGTTTCATGCCGCTGCCGTTCAGCCGGTTCGAGGCCGATTTCCGCTCTGCCCTGCTCAGCGCCCGGGAAGACCAGATCGAATCGGTCACCGACCAGTGGATCGCCGCCATCGAGCCGCTCAGCTCCATTACGGCCGAACAGATGGAGCTGTGGAACCACGAATACACCGTGTTCAAGTCCCGCTGTATCGGCGAGTTCCTGCCGGACGAAGAGTCGGCTTCGCCGCTGGTGCCGCAGGATGCGGACAGCCCGATCTTCCCGCTCGACGACAGCGGCAGGCTGTCGCTCCGGCTCCTGCGGGACGAGGTGGCGCGGGATCTGATCCGCCTTTCCGTCATGCTGACGAAGCTGGCGCAGCGGGAGCGCAACATCATCCGCGACATCGCGGACTACATTGAGCGGCATTACCATGAGGAGATGACGCTGCAGCATATTTCGGATCGGTTCTATCTGAGCCGGGAATATATTTCGCGGAGGTTCAAGCAGGAGTTCGGGGAGAACATTTCCGACTACATCGCGCGGGTCCGCATCGAGAAGGCGAAGCAGCTGCTGCTCAGCCCGAATCTTCGCATCGCGCAGATCGCGGAGATCATCGGGTATCAGGACGAGAAATATTTCAGCAAGGTATTCAAGAAGATGGTCGGCCAGTCGCCGAATGAATACCGGAAGAAGCACGAGCGCACGGGGGAATGAGGCGGCGCGCCCTCATTCCCCGTTTCTTTTGCGGAAGTTCAGCGTGTAATTGGAGCGAGGCCCGAAAGACTGGTCCAGCTTGAACCCGTTCCGCTCCGCCAGGTTCCGCGCCTCGTCCCTGGATACGAAATGCGGATCGCCGGGCTGCTCGGATACGGACAGGAGGCCGTTCGGGCGCAGGATGCGATGCGCTTCAGTCAGTTATATTCTATGCCGTTGGACCTCTGTCAATAGATTGGACAGCCAGAATCGAGAAAATTACGCAGCTTGATCGTACATTTGTTCGTATTCAACGGGTGTAAGATACCCAATTGCAGAATGAACGCGTTTGCGATTGTAGAAGA
>Ga0207870_100155_pt1 | contig 68181 bp, 90 predicted proteins | sample CeladaPassage60B_FD_187477 | JGI IMG/M metagenome (GOLD analysis project Ga0207870, IMG submission 187477) | Cellulose-adapted microbial communities from the Joint BioEnergy Institute, USA - Passage3 60B (SPAdes) (version 2) | ecosystem: Engineered > Bioreactor > Continuous culture > Unclassified... | reverse complement strand
ACGGAGTGGAACGGCTGAACGAAGAAATTCGCCGCAGAGAACGGGTCATCCGCATCTTTCCGAACCGGGAATCGGTGTATCGCCTCGTTGGTGCCGTGTTGATCGAAATCGATGAAAAATGGATGTCAGGGCGCAAATACTTGGATATGGCTGAATATTGGCAGTGGCGGAAAACGAAAGAGCAAGGAGTCCGATCGGTGAATCAGGAGGCTCCGGCGATCAAGAGAGTGGGATAACCTCTACGCCGTGTCAAGGAGAACGTGGAATACCGGAGCGAAGCGAGGATATGCCGCGAAAGCTCCTTGACACGCCTGTTCCTTGACAACATGATCATTTGTCCGGGAAGGCGACCGGCAGGGAGACTTTCCGGTCTTACCTACCATACGTCAAGTCATCAGGTCCATGTTGTCTATCAAAGGGGAATTTACACAATAATTTGGACTTGACCACCTCCCTGTATGAGAATAATTGTTGTTATTTTCTGAATTATAACACTTTCTTTGTGAAGGAATTTTTGTTGTAATGATAGAATGAATAATTTAGAATCAATGTCGTGTTGTATCTAATGGTGGGGGACAATATGAGGGAAATAAAGAGTCTAATCGTATATTTTTTAAAAAACTCGTCAAAAACTTTAGGGAAGACAGATTTAATGAAATTTTTGTACTGTTTTGAATATTACTTTTACCAAACTTACGGAAGACAGTATTCAGATTTAAAATTTATTCGTTATAAGTATGGCCCTAGTACTCCACAATTAGATGCAGCTGTCGACGAGTTACGCCGAGAAGAAATTGTTAATGTGTTTAGTGTTGACCTATCCGGTGGAAAAAAGTTCATTGGTCATGAACTAATTCTAAACGGCGAGATACCTGAATACTATTCATTAACAAGGGAAGCCGAAGAAATCGCTCGTTTTATTGTCTATAAATTAGGGAATAGTAAGTACGAGGATGTTATCAATTTTGCTTATTCTACACCTCCGATGGCAGCTGTATTAGAAGAAGAAAGGAGATTAGGGATCTCCCTTCAAGGAAGGAGGCTTGAACTGGGTATGAGTAAAGAGATTTTTAAGATGTCACGTGAAAGAAGAGAAAAGGCCCGCCTTCGTATGCAAAACAGGGAGAGAGTTAGAGGTTCGGACAAAGAATACTACGAAGAGTATTTAAAAACCTACATGGATTTAGAAAATACTCGGAGGAGAGTGCGGGAATGCCTGAACTAAAAATGTTTGTCAGCAAAGAAGAATTGTACGATGAGCGAGAGTTTCACTTCGGTCAAATATGGAAAGTCAGAGACGTTGCTGTAACAATTCCGAATGCTGACCGTATACCTGGAGAGAGAAAGGAAAGATTCGTAAGACTTGTAGTTGTTATTTCAAACAATAAGGACAATTTCAATCCACTCTCTCCTACGGTGACTGTTTGTCCTATATCCAAACGCGTTGATCTGTTAAGAGAAACAGATTTAGAGGTTCATCCGGATGAAGACAATAATTTAGAGTGTCCGAGTAAAATTCAACTCGCGTTAAAACAACCTATTTTAAAGGTTGACTTATATAAGGAGCCAATAGGTGAGTTATCACGAGAAGATAAGGAAAACCTACTCTTTATGATTGAAGAATATTACGGATTGGCATAGATATACATTAAATACATACATATATAAGTTAAAAGCCCCTCTCAGTGAGAAGGGGCTTTTGCATTAGAAACAAAAAAGCCCCTGCCAGGCGGCAGGACTATACTATGATTGCTGGATACCCTTTTTTCTTCAGTTCTTCCGCCAAACACTCCGCATTTTCGCGATTCGCAAATGCCCCGACTTGTACGCGGTACAGTTTGCCAGCAGACAGTTTCGACACAGAATTTGCTTTCGTTTTCCAATCATGAGCTTTAGCCAGTCCATGCGCGTGTGCCAGTGCGATTTTACGCAAGTTGGCGTCCGATTTCAGAAAATCAGCGTTGTTCCTATTGTCGATAAACCCGTTCTCTGTCAACACTGCCGGCATGGTTGTTTCGCGAAGCACCGCAAGGTTAGCTTCTTTTTTGCCGCGGTCTTTGAACCCGGTTTCCGCAATGATCACGTCGTGTAATGCGTTGCGGAGCGCATTTGTTTTCGACTTGTTCGCGTATGAACCGCTATAAATAAACGACTCAAAACCGTCGCCCCCACCTGCGTTAATGTGGATGCTGCAAAAATGAGTTGCGCCTAATCGATTGGCAAAAGCAGCACGTTCGCTCAAGCTGAGAAAGACATCTTGTTCACGAGTGAGATAGACCTTTACGCCTTCGTATAGCTCATGAATGTAGTCGCGCGTATAGAGCGCGATTTTCAGAGTCAAATCCTTTTCGCGGAGTCCATTTGCGACAGCACCAGGATCATGACCGCCATGACCAGGATCGAGGACTTGAACGAATTCAGCCATGTCAATTCCTCCCTTTCGTTTTTGATGCAAACATTTGATGCAAACAAAAAAGACGCCCGTAAATGGCGTCTTTTTTGTTTGGATTAATTATCAGCATTCTCAGTGAGCTTCTCGTCAATAAAGTGGGTTTTATTGAAATGTAAATCTAGATTGTGAATGACTTGGTGAATCTCGTCAAAAATTTCATCACCTTTTTTCGCATCGTTCTGAATCGCTTGATTCACCAATTCCTTGGCTTTTTCGAGTTCATCCTTTTTCTCTTCACCTTTATATTTAATCTTGTCTAAGCTGCTTTTTATTTCATTCAAAGTCATCTTATAATCTTCATCGCTCAAAGGAGTTCCTCCGTTATTAGCGATCGCCTTATCTACAAAAACAGCAGAGTTCAAATGAGCATTGTAGAGTTCGAAATTCGAATCGTACTCCGGATCATTATTCGGGTCGGCACCGACAATCAGCCATTCTTTTTGTTCCTGCTCTGATTGTTGCTGTGCCTTTACAGGTTTGGCGTCATCTTTTTCACTCGTTAGGACAAAAAAACCGATCCCTAATAAAACAACAGCGACTGCTCCAGAGATCCATTTGCCCAACTCAAATCCTCCCCCTTATTGCAACCTCGTTGCTATTGTAACTAAATTTCCACCTCCTTTCAAATCAAAGAGCGCCAAAAATTGGTGCTCTCATCACTCACCGGTACACCTTGAAGGAATATGTTGCTACTTGACCTGAATATTCCGGGTTTTCTATCGCCTGATAATACAAACGAACTCTGTATGTTCCTGCTTTTTTCCCAGCTAAATAAAACTTTCTAGTTGCCGACTGAACTCTAAAAGTTCCTGACTGTAGCTCAACGGCCTTCCAATAGCCGTCATAAATCTCTAAGGCCATTGTATACTTCCAGGTCGGCGCAATGAATCCATCGCCCTTTGGGTCTCCGATCCCTCCACCAGAATAATACGCTGTTACATCGATTGAAGTGGCTTTGGCAGTATAGTAGCTTGCGTCTGTGCATACGACCATCGGCTTTGGCACTTCGCTGCAAGGCATAATAACCACCCTTTCCACTTATTTTTCGGCGTTTTTATCGTGAGTCTTATAGACGCCAATCGCTGCCAACAAACCAAAGACGCCGGAAGCGATAATTTCCAATGCACCTTCGATTTGCTCCGGATCATCGACCTTGGCGATATTCGCGATGACAAGAGCAACAATCGGGATGAAATACCCGATGATTTTCTTCCAATCCTTCATCACCACTCACCTCCTTTCTGGACAAGATAAATAAGCACGAATAAAAAACCTAACAGCCAAGGAATGATGGCCGTTAGGATCGCGCTAAACCACATTTTCTTGAACTCTTTTTTCTCAGCCTCTTTTTCTTGGATCAGGGCAAGCGCTTCGCTTGCCTTTTGAAACGCTTCTTCCGCCTTTTTCAAGGCGTTCCGGCTTCTCTCATCAGCTTCACTGGCTATGGACGTTTTTTCCTCCAAACGAATGATTCGTTGTTCCAGTCTGTCCAATGAAGAAGACACCTCATTTAGCGAATCGTAAATTTCACGCAGGGTAATCGTTACCCCATTCCCATCTGAAACACCCACGGTTTCACCTCCTGTCATGGAATATAGGTAAATATCTGCGGATCTTCTTGCCCCATCGTCCACATCGCCACCCCTCGACAACCATATCGATGAATCAGGTGCGATGTAGTAATAAATCCGCTCAGGTCACTATTCCATGCCACGGAATATCCTTCTGTATCGCCAATGTAGAAATACGACAGCCATATACCGGCATCTAACATCTGAACACGGATTTTTTTCCTTCCTCCCCATGCAGGTACGACAGCGAGAGGTTCGTTTATATAGTCCAATTTCCATTCCGTCTTGTTGACATTCGTTGATTCCACGTCCAGACCAGAGTAGATGAGATAGCCAAACTCGTCATACTCAACCGTTCTCGGCACCTCGCCAAAAACATACTCTTGACCATCCATCTCCACCCTCAGTTTCTCCATCGGCTCGTACCGGTCGAGAGTGGAGATATTCAAAAACGATAGCGTGATACTACCGCTTTTTACGAAAACTCCGTATGCCCCCGAATCTGGCTTATACGGGAGATCAAAACCGTCAATATACAATCTGTCGCCTATCTTCACCCAGACTTTCCCGTTCCAAACGCTCACGGTCATTGTGACTGTCTGCCCTTTTAACCCTACGAGCTGATCGCTCATCCAAGCATAAGTCAGTTCCTCCCATCCGCCGTTCCCGTCCTCGTAAATAATCGAAACCCGATTCATTGAGTAATCCAAAACCGCGATATATCCTTGATTTCCGTTCCCTTCTTCGGTGGCAAGAAACCGCACGCCACCATACGGATAAGTGCCAGAAACCGCAATGTCGGCTCGCACCTGAATGTTGCAACTGAACTTCTTATGCAGCACAAGCTGATTAGAGTATCCAACATTCACAGTCGCCCTTACCACTCCATCAGCTCCAAGCCGCCATACTCCATCCGAAAATCCAATCGTCCGCACTCCCTTTTCATCCGTACAGACGTTTCGGTCTCCTAGCTTTCCTACATGAGGACCGCTATTATATGCTTGCTGAATGCCCATATAATACGCTTCTCGCTTCACGTCATAGTAACCTTGCTGACTAATCGCCTCTTGAACATCAGCGCGATTCAAGTAATGGCTGAATGTATCCTCGAAAATGATTGCCGGACGGGGCGCTCGCCTTAAAACCTCGCCCGTTAACGTGAATTTTTCCGGCAGATCGGCAGTCACTTTTTCAATGTTGCCTTGTTCATCCATTTCCCCTCGCTTCATAAATGGGGCGATAAACGCATTAAACTCAACCTCTCCGCCCAAAAAGTTCTGCTTAAAATCCTTGCAGACTACAAATCCCCAAATATATCCGCTGCTCGGCAGGATCTCCAACACATTCTGCGTGGAAAAATTAAACTCTCCTATTTCTAGCCACGCATACTTATCAACATAAAACGGCCACCACTCCACAAGGTTATTCCCACCGATAACCAGAGCTTGGCCGTTCAATTTCGCATTTATTTCGTTGTTCACGAACGCATTGAAGTGAACCAACGCTATCAGCTTGTATTTTCCCGCCTGAGCCACGTTAAAGTCGAATCGAATATATCCATCCTTGCCAATCTCATCATTGGCTCTGACGCATGAATTAGAGCCAGAATCGTAAAGATAAACCGCACGATTTGCTCGCTTTGCAGACGGAAACGTCGTGTCTTTTCCAAGATATTCAGCAGGAATCAGAACGCCGTTCGTCTTGTAGATTTCCGATACATTCCCGCTAGTCTCGCTCGGTTCATTTAAAATAGCTTGAATTCCTGTGAATTCAGGCTGTTGGCTCTTGAAATAGCTTGTTATGATTGGTTTTCCACCATAAGTTATTCGGTTCACCGTGCCTTTGCCGGTGTCCGTGCTCATTGACGCATCAAACCGGTCGTACAAATGAGGATAGGTGATCTCATAGCCTGACTCCTCATCGTGCCACCCAACGAACGGAAGCCAGTCTTGCTTATGCCAGACCCAACGGTTTCCGTCTTGGTGGTTATGAACGTACATCCCGTTCTGCCACATCACCAACTGTTTATACGTCACAGTTCGTCCTGGCTGCTTATTATCGAGTCCCCATCTTCGTCCATATCCGGCGTTCCCTACCCATGTGGCTTCGACGGGCAACGAATTTTTAACATGTTCTAATACCTGTTCTAACCACCAAATAGGCGTAGATGGACCCGGTGCTGAACCAGCATATGAAAAGTCATACGTCATGACCTGGAACTCATCAATCGCCCGATTTCCGTTCTTATCCTTGGCCGAAGCTAGCGTTTTATAATCGTGCCACGAATAGTAGTTAGGGTTAAAATCGCCTGTCATGGCATATAGATTCACTCGCAACCCTAGTCCCAACGGGATACAGACCTCATTTTTCATTCGGACTAAAAAGTCCCGGAATTTTATCTCATCGCCTTCCCGGTGATAAGCTCTCTCGAAGTCAATTTCTATATCTTTAATCATCGGAAACCGCGCGATATATTGTTCAGCAACTTTCTTTGTTTCGCTTATGCAGACATCCCATTTTGCCACATCATCTAAAAAGCTATCGACCTTGGATTCACCGTCACCCTGCATATTGATTAACTGAATGGAATACCGGATATGCGGATATGTTTCCATAAGATACTGTAGACTGTTTTTTACCCAACGCACAACCTCGCCGTTTTCATTCAAAACCTTCGTACCTATCCGGTTATTGTTTTCGTCTCTTGTCTCCGTAGTATAGTCATAAATCGACCCATCAGGATTAACGCCAAAATCGTGAAGCCCAAAAGCTGTGATTTTCTCATGATACCTCTCAAACATAATGAACATGTCTTTCCGAGCGTCTGCCCACGTATGAATGGCCTCTGGATCTTTTATCACCCATTGACCATTCACCTTCTCCATGTACCGATTAAATTCAGCATTCGTAGGGGCATTTAAACTCCACGATAAAAAATTCAAAATTTCACCCCCGTCACCCACTGCGAAAACTCAACGAATCCGTAATACCCTATCCCCATATCTTTCATAATTTCAAGGACTTGGCCGCTCTCTCCGACAGTGATAGGAGATAATTTGTAAAACTCAATCCGAATTCTCGTAGATCCCCATGGCAACAGCATAAACCGTTGCCGATTCTTAAAGGTGTATTTATCGTCCCCTGTCCAACTAAACCCCACGGGGAACGACTGAACCCCAAGAGGCACTGCCTTCCCATTCACTCTCGCTATATGCTTAGATGAAAGCAGCTCGATTTTATCCCCGGCCTTGCCGGCTCCGAAACAAAACTCCCTCGTATAGCGACGATTTAATGGGTGACTCGCCAGTTCCTCTATGTCATAAGTGGAACCATCACCCTCAATAAAAGCCCCATAGTTCGTCGAAATACGCAAAAAATCATAGTCATCTTTCGGAAAAATCGTTATGTCTACGCCGGTTGGAAGCAAATCCACACGATAATCCTCGTGATACACATTCGGGATCACCATGACTGCGTGACCCCTGTTGGCAAAGTTAAAAAAGCGATTCCTGACATTCTCGAATTTCCTTGGCTCCTGCTTCAAATACACGTTCTGATAACCACTCACGGCATTGTGACTCTCATCAATGCTGAACCTCTTGAGGTTAAAAAACTCCCTCGTATTCGGCACGTAGCCAGTGATCTGGCCGCCTTCTTGCAACTGCAAGTCTGTAACCCGAATCTCTCCTCGAATCAACCCCTCGGCAGCGAACTTCAAATCAATACTTTTCACCTTTTTGTCTTTGTGATAGTGCCGAATCGTCTTCAAATACCGGGTGAATTTGTCTTTATCCATCGTGCGACCACCTGATTTCGGAGGGGTGGTAGCTCCAGTTTGTAGCTACCCGTCCGCCTTGGAGCATTAAGTCCGTGATGTTCACCTCGCCTTGTTTCACATCATTACAAACAAGCGTCACTTTCACGGACTGAACACTCTTTGACGTGTCCTTTATTTCCACGACCTTGTTGTAAGTCTGGAAAGACTTCATCGATCACCCTCCCTCCGATTCAATCAGTGAAATAAATACAGGCTCATCCTCCGTGCCATCCTCGTATTTGATCGTCACATAAACACCTACCCGGCCATTGGGACCTAACGCGATATTTTCCGCAGAAGCCCGGAAACTGATCGTATATTCTTCCCTGTGTGCCGGGAAAACCTCTTGAGACATTTCTTTAGTCACCCCGGCCTCTCCTACGGCCTTGAAAGAGGCATTCCCGCTATAACCATTCACGGGGTCAATTTCCCAACCGTTGTTCGTCCAGTAGGCAAATCCATCGTCTGCCCTCGAGTTCAACAAATAGTTGAACACGCTCAAATTCAATAAATCCTGCCGGTCTACCGTATCTTCCGATTCAAGAATAGGAGCCGATTCCTGAACGCCTGTCAGTAAATCAGATAGTGTCGGCTGTGGACGCTCAAGCTCTACTTCTGACTCCCACGGCCTCTTGATGTTGTATTTCCACCGGACGATGCGCTTTTTCTCGTTGATGCCCAATTCTTTGTCATACACGAATACGTTATCACCAAGCGCGAATTCCTCATGGCTCAACCCTGACAGTCTCGACAAAACGGCAATTTTCATCACGTATGAAGCAGTCGGGCGCGACAGGATGTTCAAAGCATATACACCACGCTCGTAAAGGTGGAACGGGTTGGTGAAACGCTCGTCTTTCGCCACAAGCACTCGTTTCTTGGTCGTATATTGATAGTTTTCGATGTACGGCAATCCTTGAGGGTGGGCGTCTTCAATCGTCATGTTGTCCTTCCCATACAGGTACAGCTTCGTCACGAGGTCTTTTGTGCTTTGATATACTTCGATTTCCTTCATGTTTTTCCGATAGACGATAGACGCTCCTGAATCTCTTCCTACCGGTAGCAATAAATCCACCGTATTATCGCCTGTGTTGAACCATAGCTCACCATTAAAGATGCTAGGAAGCTCCCTCAAGGCTTTTAGCCGGTTTGTCAATCTTTCTTCTAATTCAAGATTTCGGCGTCCGGTCACTTCCACACGCCCAACTGACCACTCCGTCCCGTCTAAAATGTCCGCCATGATTTGTGCTGCTGTAGCGTTTTCCCACTTCCACACTTTCATCGGCTCGGTAGATTGCAGGTCATACCATGTCGCTTCGCAATACACAGCGAGTTCAAGCCGTCCTCCGGCTCTCACTTTTGAGACTTCTCGGATGAAATAACGCTGATTTACGACCTCGACGATGTTTTCATTTTGGATGTACTCCCGTTTTGGATCGTTGAAAGGCAAGGAAAACGTCAGTATATCTATGCTGCCGATTTCCTGCTCCAAAATCGGATCATCGGCGTTTTCCAATACGCCGAGTCGGTTGCCATCTTGGTCATACACGACAAGCAAGGCATTTGCCAGGCGGTTATACAACGGTTGCTGTCGTTGTGGCGATTGGCTGTTGTAGCGAATTTTCCCGAGGCTGTTATATCGTCCGACTCCTAAACGGTTGTATTTTAGCATACACGTCACCTCACGCCACGACTAGCCAAGGCGAGCAATAGGAGGCTCGTTGGAACAATGCTCCGCTCTCCGGGAACGTGGAGGGCATATCGCCAAAAGAAATATCTGTTGCCCGATAGCCGCCATAAAAGTTATGAGGGTTCGGTCGTTCAGCCAAATCTTGCAGGAACGTTTGGGCATTGAATTTCACGATAGGAATGGCACTGACTTGGTTCAGTCCGTCATAATACGCCGTTGCCCCATCGTGTCTCGCAATCCAATAGAATCCCGGCTCTAACTCCCAATCAATGTCAACCATGCCCCATCCTCCGGCCGCCGGAATAGTGATGACCGGACTTTGAAACAGCAATTCGCTCGGCCGTAGGCCGCTATCTCGGTAAATGCCGATTCTCAACGGCACGTCCGTACTGGCCGAATTCAGCTTCATCGCCGCCTTGCTGAACCGTGTTTTTGTCGTCACCGGAAAAGGAAAAGCGTCGATGGTGTTTCCATAAACCAATATCCGAAATGCTGGCACATGGCTGTTCACATTGGCTGACCCATCCGAATTTATCGGGTTATAGTCACGCCGAAAATGACTGACATACGTTCCCGACACCGGATAAAACGGTTCAACTCCCGATGGATTATTGGCGAATAACTGTGCATGTCGATTCACGGTTTGTTGCAGCGTAGGGATGCTTCCGATGCTCCCGTCTATGCTTTGTCGCCACGCAGAAGTGTTCGTGATGTACGTAAAATCCGCCGAAATCGTATCATTGGAGTTTTGTTGGTCATGAAAAACGACAACGCCATGCGCCGGACTGATTTCATACTCGTTCGGGTTCACTTGAACCCCGTTTCGATAGATAACCGGCGCAGGGTTGTCGAGCCAATTACGAATCGTTCCTTCATAAATCCGATACCGAATAGTCGGGTCGTCTTGATCTGCTACTGGCGTCAACACATGCCCCGTCGCTTGCGCTGTTTTCATTTCCAAAACTGCTTGCATTTTATTGATGTCGTGTTGCAAACCTGAAATGTGCGCAGATAGAATGTCTTGACTCGCTAAATCGTGATAAGGGGTTTGCGCCATGGTTTCACCTCTTTTCTAAATCCACCGGCTCCGAGCATAGACAGTCGCTTTCTCAATGGTCGCATTTCCCTCTGTCAAAAACTCAACCTCGTTTTCCTCTATGTCCAGAAACGGAAAATCCATCGAATCTAAATACTGATTCGCCGGCCGCTTGTTTCCGTATCCATCGAGAATATAGGACGTGATGAAATGGCTGTCGAAAACAAGAGTCTCCCCTTGCTTCAATGTTCCTGTAAAACGGACAGACGTGAACGGCGTTCGCACACCAATCGCTCCGCCGCTGCATGTTCCCTGTATTTCAATCAACGGCTCTGAATACTCGTTCCCCTTTTGTCGGTTCACGACATACACGCCCGCGCCGCTGAACTCAAATACTTCGTCCTCAATCGCGTAGTAGCACGGATCAGGACAGAAAAAGTTCAACGTGCCCTCTCCGGCGCGGATTAATTCTCGTATCTCTGTTTGATCTTGAATGATGCCGTTAATATACCTGTCCGGTTCGTCATCGAAGACAATCGGCTTTGGTTCACTCTTGTTCAGCTTCCCGGCCAAGAGGCGTTTCAGTTCAGAATACGATAAGTCGAGGTGTTCATAGATGACCACCTCGACAGGAATGACAACTGGTTCATGCCGCTTTTCCAAGAAATACGCACCGTGTCTGCCGGGGATAGACATGTACGTGATTTCTTGTGGCGGCATTAAGGGGCGCCCGATATTCCGAACGAGTAAATACGTTGAAAGGTCAAACCCATCGTACGTAATCACAGGATGCTACCCCCCATACCATTTGCTCTCCGTTTTCCAATGCGTCGCTGACCAAGATCACGGTCAATATAAGGCGTGGTCGCTCGTGCGATTTCCCTGCCGTCCAAGACGACAGGAACGACAACTTGTATTTGCTCTGCTCCTTGTGCTCCGCTGTTTTTCAGTTCTTCACGGATGATGCTTCGCAGCATTCGTTGTGGTGCTACAATCTCTGGGTTTCCTGCTCCCGCGTCCCCGACAATGGCTAGCGTTGGCTTATCAACCACACCACCTGTTGCCAATTTCGGGATGTTCGGGATGTTGAACCCAATCGAGCCGCCGCCGCGTCCGCCAATTCCAGGCACCCAGTCAGGAATCTTCGGAATCGGAATGCGAACGCTGTTGATCGAGTTAATCATGCGATTGATAAAGCCAATGACTTTGTTTACTGCGCCACGTACTGAGCTAACCACGCCGTTCCATGCGCTCGATGTCGCGCTTTTCACTCCATTCCATACGCTTGAAATGATACTGCGAATGCTGCTGAACGTGCTTGAAATTCCCGAACGAATGCCGTTGATAACAGAACTGATTGCACTTTTGATACCATTCCACACGCTCGACGTGACAGAACGGATGGCGTTCCAGACTGTTGAAATCACGTTCCGAATTGCATTGAAAACAGAAGAAACCGCAGATTTAATCGCGTTCCATGCAGTAGTCAAAGCCGAACGGATGGCATTCCAGACCGTTGTCGTCATGGTACGAATGACGTTCCACACGGTCGAAATCACCGTCTGGATCGCGCTGAATACTGTCGATACGGCGCTTTTAATGCCGTTCCACGTTGCCGTCAACGCCGACTTGATAGCGTTCCAGACGGTCGATGTCACGCTTTTAATCGTGTTCCAAATGTTCGAGATCGCTGTTTTAATTGCGTCAAAAACGGTAGAAGCCACAGATTTAATCGTGCTCCACGCCGTTGACAACGCGGACTTGATAGCATTCCAGACCGTGATGGATACGCTCTTGATGCCTTCCCACACACTCGTAAAGAACGCACCGAGCGCGCTGAACACGGTTTTCGCGACGCTTTCAAGCGTTTTCCACGATTGAGAGAGAAACTTACTGACTGAATCCCAGTTCTTCCATAGCAGAACGATGACGGCTATTAGCCCACCTATGATGGCTATCACAGCCAATACCGGCGCCATAAGTGTGCCAAAACTGACGCCAAGCACGCCCATGGCCATAGAGATTGTAGACACAATCGGGGCGAGCGTCATAAACAAGCCGATGATGATGCCGATCACCGTGATAATCGCCGTGATGGTTGCCGCCAGTTTCGGGTTATTGGAAATCCACTCGGCCACTTTGCTAACCACATCAGCAATTCCCCGATATGCCGGGGCTAGAGCTGTGTTTAAATCGTTAAACGCCTTTTGCATTTGGAACATCGGATCAGCCTGCATCTGTTGCACGGTCTGATTGAACAAGCCTTGGTTCTTGTTCGCGTCACCCAAGTGCTTGTTCATGTTCAGGAGCGTTTCTGCAATGTTGTCGCCTTGGTCTTCCCACATGGTCAATTTGTTATCGCAAAGGCTTTTTATCCTTTGCTTCCGGAGGTTTCCCTCATACCCTGTCACGGGATACGGCTGGTCAATTCCAGCCCGGTTCGGCGTACATTTTCAACCTCAAAAGGTTGCCGGACACTCTTGGGCGGATTATTGCTCCCTTAACGCTCACCGCCTACGCTCTACGGTGCAGGGTGGTGTTCCCTGTTACCTCGGTGTTAGCATACCTTCCTAAAAGGTGGCTCTAGCCTCCACCGACTTTGCCCGGTTTTACTTCGGCACAGTCTTCGTTTACCGAAAATCGCGACTCCCAAGGCGTTGCGCTTTGTCTCGTCTTTGACGTTCATCAACGCTTTGGCGACCTGTTGCATGGCCTGCTTTCCTTTGTCACCGCCGGCCGCAACAGCCTGTCCCCACGTTTGTAACTGCTTGGCTGAAATGCCTGTTCCCTGCAACAGTTCCTTCATTGAGTCATCGATACCCTGGCCAAACTCGGCAAGACGGATACGCCCCTCCTTGAGGCCATCCAAGAGGTTATCTATGTTCCAAGTTCCGGTCTCCACGCCAGCCGCGAAAATCGCTTGAATTTCTTTGGCGTCAAAACCGGCTCGTTGCAACTGTTGCCCGTACTCGGAAATGATGTCCAACTGCTCGGGCGGGAATCCAACACGTAACAAGGAGTTGACGAGTTCGAGCGCTTGCTGATCCGATATTTCAAGCTCGCTGCCAATTTCATTGACTTCCTGAATAAGCTCCGTGAAGTCAACTCCTGAATAGGCAGCCGCAATCGCTCCGGCTCCCTCAACGATCTTCCGGTTGGCAGCGTCACTCGCGTCTGCGTTTAAAGCAAATTGACGCCGAACACCTTCCAAGGCGCTTTCGGCGTCAATCCCATACGCTTTGACCGTATTTGTCGCGTCCCTGACCGTCTTAATGGACTCTGGTGGAACGTCGAATGACACACGGATTTTTGTCTCCGTGTTTACGCTCTCTAACGCTTTCCCGACGACCGCTGAAATGCCTGCCCCTGTCGCCATACCGGACAGAACAGGCTCAAAGTCGATGTCTTTCAGTGATTTCTTCGTACTCTCCGCTTCGTCTTTTAGTTTCTTCAATTCGCCCCTTGCTTTCGATGTATCCACTGTCGGGGAGGGCATGGAACGGATAGTCTGAGAGAGTTCTCGAATCGTTCCTTCTAGCCGGACAACAGGAGACGTATCGGCCTGAATGTTTAAATCTGGCACCGATCTGATGGCACTTTCTACAGCGTTGAACGCCTTTTCTGCATTTCGAGTGACGTGATTCAAAATGCCGGACACTTCATCTATGCCAGTAATGGCCACTTCAACGACCGGTTTCGCCATGCGTCACCTCCCCTTTCGTAAACGCGCGCGCTTAGGGAGCTTTCCGCGCAGCTTCTCGATTTCTTTTTGGCGCTCTTTTTGAATCTTGTTATGATGCGCGATTAATACCTCTTGTTGCAACGGCGTCATGTATGGAACGTCGAGTGGCGAAACGCCGCACTCTTTCACGAGAAAATAAAAATTCCTTCCTTCATGATTGAAGAAAGGAATCGTCATCGTTTTCTACCGCTTCTTGCACTTGTTGCTTATTACCGATGCCCGTGATTGCATAAATCCGTTCGGCGATTTCATCCACCAGTTTTGGTGGGAATTCATTTTCCACAACCTGTTCTGTAATCATCGGGTCAACCGTTCCGTATGCCACCGCTTTAATGGCCGCCCGTTTCCGGCCGCGCAGGTTGGCCTTCGTATCGAATTGGATCGTTTGCGCCATCTTGCCTTTTAGTGTTGGCGTTCCTTTTACGGCCACACCTTCTTGTAAGAGTTCTTCAATTTCCATCGCTTCTTTGTTGTTCAGTGGCCGAATATCCACCTCAAATTCTTCTCCGTTCCATGTCACGATCATCGTTTCTTGGTATGCTGTTCCATTCAATACACCGGCAGTCAATTTTCTAGCCATTCGTTTTCCCTCCAATTTTCGTGTGTTTTCATTCTGCTAAAAAAACAGATGAGGATAAGCATTTCGCCTATCCTCATGCGACTGTATATGATTCCTTATCGTTCGTTAACGATATTTGAATAGGTCCTGTGCCTGTCGATTGGTCAAACAAGGCTCGCGCTGTCACGGTTTGGACAATGCCTTCCCGGCCTTCGACCGGCTGACTCGATGCCGTATAAATCAGCCGAGGGAAAATGATGTCCAAATTGCTTCCTAAATGCAGCGCGTAGCTGAATTCTTGCAGCGTGGTAGTGCTTGGACCGTCTGAACCGCCCCAAAAGGCGATCAGCTCCTTGTCGCTGTCGAATCCGAGAGCGACCTCTAACGTGACTACCATCGAACCCATGAACGCTTTTTTCGGGAAACGTGACCCGAATCCTTGAGAGTTCTCAATGTTCGCGCCTGTTTCTACGGTCAATGACAGGCTGTTTACAGACGCGCTCATGTCCGTCCCGTTCTTTTCAAGTGACGCCATCGGTGCCGTAAAGACGTTGCCCTCGGTAAATTGAATATTAGACGCCAATGGCGCTCGCTTATCCGATGCTCCTAACGTATTGACAGTTAGCAACGCCCATTCATTCTCGATCTCTAATTCAAGCGACTCAATCACGTTGCCAAGAAAGACATGCTCCATAATGTCCTTCCCAACCTTGGCTGAAAACGAAGGCATCAGCGCACTGCGGGCAGGATAGAATGTGTGCGTATAGCCGGTCGTGGCGTCCCCTGTCACTTCATAACCTCCTAACGCCCACTTCCAAAACCAGCCGGTTGCCTTGTCGTCAAGTGGCAACGTAATCGCGCCGCCTGTCGAGTACACACCCAATTGCGCCACACGATCCAAGCCGGAAATGCCCTCGTAAATCAGCTTGTCATCTTCGGCCGGTTCGATGGAAACACTTTCGGGGTCGAGCGTTTCCGCATATTGCGCCGCTTCCACACCGAATTCCGTTTCCTCGCCGATCATCAAGTAGCGCGTAATCGCCATGCGTCGTCACCTCACTCTTTAACGGTCTTGAGCGGAGCAGGCGTTAGGGTGGCGGCATAGTCCGTATCCGCCGTTCCGGCATCCGCGTCAAGTTTTTGCAACAAGGCGATTTGCTTGTTCCGCAGTTCATTCAAGTCGTCAATCAAGTCATAAAAAATCGCCGGCAATTGAGCAATGCCAGCGCCGCCTTCGCCTTTTCCGATGTGTTTTGGCACTTTCGCCATGCTATTCCCTCCGTTTCACTCGAAAGTCAAATTGAACCGCAGACCAACACACCTGCGTGTTATTGCCCATCTCGTAGGCAGGGTCGATTTGCGTTGGGCGAACATCCGATACAGTGCCGCCTAGCGTCCGGTCTTGCATCAGTACGTCATAGACCGTCAACGCCAAGTCGTGTGCTTTCTCAAGCGCTTGTTCGGGGTCATTCACCTTGACAAGAACGACAAAGTTGAATCGTATGTCATGGTCGGCTGTATGGCCACCAAACAAATTAGGGGCATACGGCTCCGGAACAATCCAAATGGCAGGCGTTTGCAACGTTCCGACTCTCACCTTTTCCCCATACACAATCCGTTTGATTTCTTCTAGCTCCGGCGCTTGCTCCAATACTTCCCGAATCTTCGCCCGAATCGCCTTGTGAATGTCTTTAAGAGGCTTTCTTTGAATCATATCAATTTCACTTCCCTCAACGCCTGTTCAATGAAATCGTCAATCCGCCGCTCGGCTGCGGAAATTGATCTCTCGATGAAACGTTTCGGCTTGATTCCAGGGTGATTGACCTTTTTGGCAAAGACCACTTCCCCGTTCACTTCAAACCGCAACGCTTTCGCCCTACGCGGATAGATTTCGTATGGTCCAGAACCATAGTTTTGCACGAGCGCATATTCCACGTTCGTGCCGACCGTATAGAACCGCGCATTTCGCTTTTGCAACTTCCATGATCCGGCCAAACGTCCATGGTCTTGCGGCGAAAACTCCATTAGGTTGCCCCACACTTCAAGCGCGGTCAGCTCGGTCGCACGGTTTAGCGCCGCTCTCATGCGGGGGATTAAGCGCCGTAAATCATCCCTATTGATTTCAGCATCAAACATCTTCATCACGCCTCTACATATTCGTCCGATGATAGAAAGACATCGATGTCTTGTCTCATAAACGGCCGCAATTCTGTTCCCAAATCCTTTGTCACATCCGATGTGTTCAAAATGGAGACGGCAAAATCGTCAATTTGAATAATCGGGCTGGACCGCTGCTGTTGGGCGACCGCTACCACTTTGGCGACCGTCCGTACTAAAACGTCTTGAATCGCCAAGTAGTCGTCATCCGTTTCAAGAACGGTTCGTTTGAGCCTAGCATGGATATGTGACGCGATCCGCTCAATCCATGTCGACAACAAACCATCCAGTGCCGCTTCGGGATCAGTCGCATTCGGGAAACGGAAATACTCCGCAGAAACGCCCGTCAAATCCCGAACGTCCTGCGGAGTCACGACTTCCGTCACCGGCCTTTCGAATAATGGCATGTGTCATCACGCTTCTTTCAATGATTCGAGCTTGTCGATCAATGTCGAACGTTTTTTGCCTGCTTTCTCTTGGGACAACGCTTCGTCAACAGAAATCTTGCCCTCCTTGACCGCTTCGAGCACCTCGTCAATGGTCATGCTTTGCACGTCCAATGAAGGTGCGTCGGTCTTGGCACTTTCATGACGATGTTCTGTTTCGCTTTTGTCGCCTTCATTCACAATCTCCACTTCAAAGTCCCGAACCGCCTTCACGGTTAGATATTCGCGATTTCCGACTGTGATTTCGACCGGTTGGTTAGGCGGGAACTCGACACCAAGACGGTATCGAGTTTTCCGCCCTTTATTCACGACTCGCAAGGTTTTCATCCATCCTCACCTCATCAGCCCGTATAGCCTTGCCCAACGACAGCGGCGTTCTCATCCTCAAAGTTGCAGTCAACACGTAACGTCGTAACGAAGTCCGTACGCCGTGCCTTCGGTTGACGATCCGGTTCGATGCGGATGTCGCGGTAAATGCCGTAAACAAGGTTCGCCGGATTGACCAAAAGCGCCGTTCCGGCAGGCATGTTCGCCGAATCGACCACCGGAATGCCCTTATAGGCCAACTGTGTCGCAGTCGTTTGCGCCGTATCGCCAAGACCCGTACCACGCGCGCGGAGAACATCGCGGTAGGCGTCTTCAATGTCCCAGTGCACATAGAAACGCCATTGCGAGCGGTCGCGCAGGTATTTCTTCGGTACCGCATGGATCATGGCGTCAAACATCGCTTCGACGTTCGTCGGGTCAAAGTCAGTCGTGCCTTGAACAAGGTTGGCCGCCTTCTTGAGCCACCCGTCTGTTTTCGCCAAGAACGGATCGCTGCTCGCTTTGTCGCCGTTAAGGAACAATTCTTCGAGGTCAACGCCAACACGTTCAGCGATCAATTGAATCAGCGTATCCTCGAATCCTTCGCGTTCGATGTTATCCTCAAGGGTCGAATCCGTGATCCCCGAAACGCCGATCACTTCGACCGACTCCAATTTATTCGTGCTGAATTCCGGCTTCGCTTCTCCAGTCGGTGCTTCTCCTTCCGTTGCCGCCTGCAAGATGCGCGAACCGAATGCGATGCGGTCAATATCGTGCGTATGGCTCGTCATATCAATTCGGCGCGCTTCGTCCAAAATGCGCGTCGCTTGGGAGACCGTCCGCACGAAAAGCTGTTGTTTCGCAGGCGCTAAACGAGACGCGCCAAGGTCGGTCGTCGTAATGGCTTTTAAGACGTTTTCCAATTTTCCAAGAAGCATGTCGTTCGTCATCATATATTCAACACTCCCTTTCTATTTTTTGTCCGACATTTATTTGCGCTTGAACCCAAACGGATCACGGTCGTATTCGTCTTGCGGCTTCGATTTTTCCACTCCGTCTTGTCCCGTCAGACGTTTCGAGAACGGGATTTTCCGCTTGAGTTCGTCAAGCTGTTTGACGACTTGTTCGTATTTCTCTTTGTAACTGTCGTCTTCGCTTTTGGTAGCGGCTTCGTCTTGGAGGCCTTCCTCTTCATTTTGCGGTTCTTGTGGCTCGTGATCCGTCGCTGCTCCTTTCAGCGTGCTCATGATTTCCGATAGCTTGTCATTTACGGGTTTCAACGAATCATCGATCATTTTTTGAACGTCCTCGACTTTCACTTCGTCATCACCTTCTTTCGATTTGTTCGCTCGTTCTTCTTCGGCAATCCGCAACAGTTCGTCAATGACTTCCTTCGCGGCTTTCAGCTTTTCATAGTTCGCATCGGAAATTTTTCGCCCTGCTTTTTCGGATGGTTTTAACCCTAGCTTTTCTTTGAATCTATCGAAAAGGCTCTTATTCGTCCGCTGTGGGCTTGTTTCTTCGTTCGAAAGGGTTACCCCTTTCCCGTCACTTTGCTCGTCTCCTAAAGCCGCCTGCGCGGCCACAGCGACACTTTGCGGCGAAGGGGATTCAACAGGGACGATGTTCTCCACGATGCGAACCTCTTGCAGGTCGCTGACAAACTCGACATCCCCTTGTTCGTTGATCGTGTAGCCGATTTGGAAGAATCGTTTTTTGCCGCTCGCCAAATCATCAACGCGGATCACAACGGAATCTTCGAAAATGGAATAGACATACGAATCAAACGCGCCGTTATCGAATGTCTGATAGACTTTTTCGCGCAACAGCTCGCTGATATATTCAAACGAACCTTGAATCGCCTTTTTCACCGCTTCTTCTCGGCTTTCTTTGCTCTTGATCGCGATGAACTTGGCTTTCGGGACAGCAGGCTCGTCGACAAGGGAAACGGCATTAACCACCCAATCGCCTGCGGAACGTTCCAAGTCGGCCAGTGTTGTTCGTTTCAGTGCCTCTTTCGATTTCAGCGCCACTTTTGGGACGCCCATAATCGAAAATCCAGTCAGTTTCCCTTCCTTCACCGCCTGCCATACGTCCTCATCCTGAACGCGCACACCCATCATCCAACTTCCTTTCGGAACAGTCAATTCGTCGTCAATCTTCCAATCAAACGGCAAGATGTACGATTCCACCACCTTTCCGACATTGTTCAGCGTATGTTGTAAGTCGATGTTGCCGTATTGCTCTAAAAACTTGTGCGCCACTTCTTCAATCTTTTCAGCGGATACGACATCGCCGTCGCTGTCCGGCTCGTTCGGCACAAGAACAGGGCCGAACACGATCCGCTTCTCCTCGTTCTTGTACGTGACTGGCGCGGTCAGTTCGTGCTTCATTCTCTCACTCCTTTCTGTTCGGAATCGCTTCATGAAACGAGCCACGCCTAGAATGAAATCACCCCCTTTACGGATAGTAAGGCGTTCTGACGATTTGCTCGCCCTTTTTCGGGATATATGGACGGCATCGGCATCGGCAGTTGATCCATTCCTCGATGGGACCGGATCGGTCTAGCGGATGCATCAGCCCATTGGAGAAACGTTCATCCATCCGAACCACCTGTCCGTGCAGGGAATAATGATCGGCGCGGTCTTTCGGGTTTCTTCCCCTCACTCGGCTGTCTCTGACCGTCAGCCACTGCTTATACCTGACGTTGTAATCTTGCATGGTTTGGAAAATGCCGATGTTTTGCGCTCCCTGCACTTCGGTTCTCGCGATCGTTTGCAGTCGATGATCGCGCAAGTCTTTAAAATCGGCGCGCAAATCCACAGCGATGTCGTCAATCCCTTTTCCTTCTTCATAGCCGCGAATCAGCGTAGCGCGGAAATCGCCTTTAATTCGCCGGAATGTATCCTCCGAAAACACATAAACGCGCTCTCGCAACTCTTCGAGAACGCGTTCGCTAAATTCAGTGAAAATCACTTCCAAGCCCTGTTCGAGAATGTCCTCGAACGTCAATTGCCGCGCCACAACCGCACTTTCGACAGCCGCATCGGCGATCTCTTCCTCCATGTCTGCGAAAATGGGGTCTAAAATGTCAGCGATAAACGTTTCCTGTTCGAGAATCGACAACGGAATATAGCCAAGCTCCCGCAACCGCTGAATGAACAGACTCTCAAGCCCGACTTGTAACCGGACAAGACGCTGAGCAAGGCGTTCCTCGATTTCGGAAATGCGCTCGTCCTGCTCTTTAAACGCAGGAAGCGCGCCGTGCTCAACAAGGAATGACACAAGCTCGCGATCCATGTCCAACAGCTTGCACACCTTACACATGCTTGCCGCCTTCTTTCGTAGCAATATCAATCAGTTTGGCGTGCAACTGTTTCAGCGAGTCCAATACCGCACTCGTATCCGCTTGCTGTAGTGCGTCAAGTGGTTGCCCGAAAAGGTAATGTCTATCTAGGTTCGGATTGTCAATCGGCTCCTTGCCTAACTCCCGCAAAATCATGTTTTGCGTGTACGCGCCAATGTCGAACAAGAAGCGCAGCTCCTCGATCTTCGCCTGCGTGTCCTTCGTGTCAATGTCGTTGAAACGGAAACGCCAGTCGGTGATTCCTAGCCCGATGGATAGCAATCGGTTCATCACATTTTCAAGCATATCTTGTCTCGGCTCAATGACCGATTGCTTGTAGATTTCCGTTGACTCCCTCGCCGTTGAGCCGCCAAGCGACCCCTCGACGACAATCCCAGCGCGATAAGGCGGAACGCCATGCGCGGACAAGACTTCATCACGGTTATCAGTCCTCAACATTCGGAAACTTGCTTCCTTCGTCTCTACAGACAACGCTTGGAACTTGATTTCGACCGGCGTGGTTGAGTAATCCCCTTGCCCTTTTTGCGCTGTCACCACGAGCGTTGAATGCCGATTTTTCTTGATGTCCTGTTGAAAGTATCGTCGGATCAATTGCTTCGTTTGCTCGTCGAGTTCCGCTCCTGTCACCGTCACGACATACGCTGGAACGGCGTGATTTTCAAAGAAACTGATGTTGTACTCCGCCCGCTCCCGGTCGGAAATAATCGCGCTTAGCGCGGGCAAAATGTCCGGCAAGCCGTAATAGTCACTCCGGCTCGTATAATTGTGGACGTGAATGATTTCTGTTGCCCGTCGTTCGATCGGAATTGAACCGGCAGGCGCGATTTCGCCCGTCACGTAGTCCACGTCATTTTCAAAGCCAAACCGCTTGAACCATACCTTCTTCACGCCGCGAATTTGGCAATATCGGTTCATATCCTGATGAACGCGAACCGTATGCGCCGGAATATGCTCCAGACCGACAAGCGTGCCGTCTTCGGCTCGGATGACCTCATAATATCCGTTCCCAATGGAATCGTAGTCCACCATCACGTTGTTATTGATGTCGGTCAGCGTCTTGTACGGGTTCGGGTTCTCTAAAAACTGCATGGCGATTTCGCGCTGCTGTTCGCTTGGGTTGTTCGTTTTCGCTTCAAGATACCATCCTAGCCCTGCAGTATCCCGCGCCTTCGTTTTAACCGCTCGATAATGGTACGGGTTGATTTCGAGCAATTGTGCCAGTGCTTCAAAATTGTAAAGAGGTTCGACAAGCCCCAATTCCCCATACTGGCCGTCAAAACGGTCGCTTGGAATGACTCTCGACTCGCCCGATTGTTTGATCGCGTAGCGTTCGAGCGTGCTTTCCTCGATGATTTCCCCATCACTAAGAACGAACGCCTTAGCCACTGGCTTTTGCTGCATACTGCTTCCCTCCCTTCGTTAGAAGACGTCCACTTTGATTGTGCCTTTCGTTCCCGATCTGTTGAGGTACTGCAACGCTTGTGATGTCGCGTCCACTTGGTCATCTGTTGGCGCGTTCGGGAACGCGACCAATTCCTCGACATAATCATGCACCCACGGCGCGATGCTTGGGTGTGGAATATAGACGTTCCCGGCTTCAAATTGGGGTGATACGGCGTTCAGGCGTTCAACCTTCGTGCCGCTTGGCATCACTGGCAACATGCCGCTGACTTGATTTCGCAACGTATTGATGATGGCCGTGCCGTTGGCTCGATCTTCAATGAGCTTCGCTTGCGCTTGTGGCCATTTTGATGTCAATGAAATAATCGCGCGAATGGACTCTGTGAAAGACAGCTTCGCGCGCACTTGGTCAAGCAGGTATTTGTTTGCTCCCTTTCTGCCCCATACCTGTCCAACGACAAACGACCCGTCGTCCGTGTCCTTGAAAGCAAAGTCCCACGATTGAATGTATTCGTCCATTTGTGCAGGAGCTTCCCTGTAATATTTGAACCACGAGCGATGAATAATCGCGCCGCTTGGCGGCGTTGGACGCTGTTGGTAGAGCGCGTTCCATGTTCGGGAACCGACCGTCTTTTTCGTTTCTTCCGCCCATTTCTCGTCAAATCCGTACTCCGGCCACAGCGGCTCGCCGATTTTCCGTCCCAACAAGTCGTTTTCGGAATCGCAAATCGCAGGAAGCGAAAGCACCGTCCACCGCTCCGGCTCGTGTTCGAGCAGTCGTCCTGCAAGGTCGTCTTCATGCCACCGCGTCAAAATCAGAATCACCCGCCCACCGGGTTGCAAACGGGTGGATAGCGTGTTTTGCCACTCATTCCACAGCATGTTTCGATACGTGAGCGAATCCGCCTCTTTGCGGTTTTTGATCGGGTCGTCGATGATGAGCAAGTCCGCACCTTGCCCTGTGATCCCGCCGCCAATCCCGACCGAAATCATCCCGCCGCGATGCCCTTCGACGTCCCAACTCGTCACCGAATTAACGTCTCTTGAAAGACGGATGCCAAACAATTCCTCGCCAAACAGTTCGATCTTTTGGCGGTTGGCCTTCCCGAACCGCCTTGCCAATGAATCGCCATAGGAGACTTCGATGACTCGCCTGTTTGGATTGCGCCCGATAAACCATGATGGGAACGTCTCGGTAACGGTCATGGACTTGGAATGACGCGGCGGCATGAATATCATGAGACGGTCGATTTCGCCCCGTTCCACTCTCATGAGATAATCGCAAATTAAATCCGAATGTCGGGACGGGCGATAGCGCCCAAAATGGGTGTATTCCAAATAGACCGAGTAATCTTCTTTGGCCAACTCTTTTTCGAGCGTATCTAAATTATTCAGAATCTCGCTTATTAGCATTGCGCTTTCGGATAAGTCGCTTGATAAGCTCCCTTGCTTCTTCGTCTTCGAGAAGTTCACTGACGATGTTGTGCTCCACTCTGATTTCGTATTGCCCATGATTCGCCACCTGCCCCGAGTGGTTCAAGTCTGCTGTCAGTCGCTCTTTGCGCCCCCACCGTTCGGGGAACTTTCGCTCAAGACGCCATGCGGCCGCCTGCCAATTTTCTTCCGCCGCCTTGCCGATGATCGCTACATCTCGTATCTCCGCTTGCGCCAGTGCCTTTTCTACTGCGTTGGATAACTCGACAAACGGCTGTTCGCTTTTCTTCGGCCGCGCATTCGGGTTCTTCGCTAGACGTTCTTTCTCCCGTGCCCCTCGTTTCAACCAATCGTAAAACGTTGTTTTGTTAATCCCTACGTAGGCACAGGCCGTTTCAATGTAATTGCCTGCTCGGATCACTTTGACGAGTTCTTCCTGCAATTCGGGAGTAAGCTTTATTGGCCGTCCCCTTTTGTTCCTTGTCATACTCACTCACCACCTTCAACTTTATTTCTTAATATGTGTCGGCGTGAAATAAACTCCAAATAAAAAAGCACCCGATTATTCGGATGCTTAATAATTTGCCTCTTTCAATGCTTTTAAGACACCAAGAATAGCTAAACACTTTTCATAACCATTCTTAGTTAAATCTTTCGCATTTTCTTTTACTTTTTCACACAAAAACTCATTATCAGAATAATTTCGATCCATAAAAATAACACATTTTGATGCCCATACTTCAAGGTCTTCGCCTTTAAGAATTTTTTTCACTCCCCAGCCATCATCCTCAGCTTTGTCACGGAGAGCTTCACCTTCTTTAATTAATTCATCTAAATTCACTTGTATCCCTCCTTCCGCCTAAACAATACGACAAAAGGAGGAATTTTCCTACATAACTTTTTCGTCAAATTCCGACATTCGTACACACCGTACAAATGGACAGGAAACAAGATATGGCACTTGCCACTTCGCCCATATGCAGTTTTTGCACTTATGCCGTTCATAGGCTCTTTTCGCTTTTTCCTTCTCGTCGTACTGATACATAACCGCAAACCTCACTTCATGTTTTCTGCCACCCAGCGACTGTCATCGTTCATTATCACCAGTTTCCCTTTTTAAAATTCATCCGTGAACTAAAAACGCCACCCCGATCGGAGTGACGCCCTGCTTCAACATACCCTTTTCACTTATTAGTGGCATTTACACGACAAAATGGGGCATTACATCTATTCCATTTTGCTTTGCAAAACGCTAAAATGTTATTATTAAACTGCAGGAAACTCTAATTGCGTTATTGAATATTTATGTTTCAAAGGGGTGAGATGGCATGAAAAAAATAATTGGTATCATTTCTCAAATAAATATGTTTGTACTTCTTGTTGCTATCTTTTTTCTCTTATATAACCTTACCCTTTTGAAACTAAATATATTCAATAGCAGTACTGTAGGTGTTTTTTATACAAGAGAATTAATATCTCTCCTACTAGCTCTTTTAACTATAAAAATATTCTTTAAAATTGAGAACAGGTATAAAGAAGAGGAGTGACTTAATTTACTTTTCCTCCTCGTTTTTTATTTCTGATACACCAGATATCTGTTTACTCACATTTTCAACATATGCTTCTAATGCTTTTTGCAGCTGTTCTGGCATCTGAATGTCAAGATTCTCTGCATTAGCTACCAATCTCTCCTGTTGTTGTTCTGTTAGCCCGTTAGTTTCTTGTCCTTGATTTTGTCCTTGTTGTTTTATTCTGTGCCATTCTAAAAATCTCCCGACTATTCCTGGTGTATCCCACTCCATTGTAAAGAATTTGAACCTTCCGCCTACCACTGTAAGCAGGATAAGAGAAAAAATAACGATGTTTTGAATGCCGCCAATGAGTTCAATAGTTCCTGGTGACTGGATACTAACTTTAATATCAATTTCATTATCAGAATCAGGTTTATTGTTGTCGGCTATCGCTAAAAGATCAGACATAAAAGGAATCAAATGATGAGCTTTAATGTGTTCTTTCTTGCGCACGTGCAATATAAAATGGCATTTATCTCCTTTTACATAAAAATCAAATAATGATTTATCAATATATTCGGCATAACCATCCGCATTAGAAATTGTATGCTGTGAATAAATAAGTTTGTACAATTGAGGATCTAGATTATCTCGTTTTATAACCTTAATCCACTTCACATTCTTTCTTTTTCGATATGGACACATACCTTCATATTCAAAAAACAATTCTGAATGTTCCTCAATATTTTCTACTTCTATAGGTATATTTTCTTCGTACGGTTCATCATCTTGAACGATGCCAAAGTGTATGTATGCCGATTTGCTTGAAGGAATTAAGACAATATCCCCTTTTTTTATATCGCGGCAAAAAGTTTTTATTTGATTCGCAACATAGTTAGGTCTATTCTCATTTTTATACTTTTCTCTAACAATATCCTCTAAAGGTCTGTTTTCTTTCAAATGTTTCAATTCAATTCGATTCCAGCCAATACCTATAAATCCGTCGTTAACAAAGCTTTCGTAATATTCTCCTGAGTTTGTCCTTACAAACCAATATCTTTGATTCTCGGGGATTCGTGGAATATGTTTAATGAGTTCCTCCATCTCCGTTCCTCTCCTTGAGAAAAGATTTTTTACACAATTTTATACGAATTTTACTTTCATTTCTAGTATTAAAAGCCTCTTCACCCGCAAAGGCAGAAGAGGCTTTCGTTTATACGCTTTTTTATTTTCCTTTCGGCCCTTTCAACCATCGTCTGAACGCTACTCGACGATATACATAGATAATTTGCAATTTCACTGTAAGTCAGGCAATACCCACGCGACATCAAATATACTTCCCGTTCCCGATCCGTAAGCACCGATAAAGCATCTTCAATTCGTTGACGGTCCCATTCTGTTATGAGACTTTCTTCTTCGTGATCGTCCCATTCGTAAACTGGCTCACTAGACCGAAAAAACTTTTGCATTAACAATGGGTCAAACGGTTTTTCGCGCTGATAAGCAGCTCTTCGTTCAATGCCTCTTCTGTTTCCTGGCATACGACTTGTTTCCATCCATTCAATGGCAAATTCTAAATCGCTAATCATTCCTCTTATAATTTTTTTATCTTCTTCACTAGCTTTAATGTACATTTTCCGCGCCATTTTTAAGGATTTTTTATATTCTTGGACAAGATCGTTCATATAGACGACCTCCTTCAAATGAAAAGAGGACACCAAACGAGCGCTAAGCTCATTCAGTGTCCTCCAGTTGACTGGTAGAACTATATATCTCCATATCTGTTTTACTGTAGTACGTAGGTGATTTACTCAATTTTTCAATAGATATTGTTTTCTTAGCAACGATATCTTCTTCAGCTATTGTCGTATAAGTTATCTCGATAACAAAGCTTTTTTCTTTAACACGATCAATTCCATGAATAGCAAATTGAAGTTTATCAATTTTATTCTCAAGTATCTTAACTTCTGTATTTTCTAAATTGACACTTACACTTTTAATTTTAAAATATGGATAATTCATAGGAACACAGGTAAAAGTTACTTTTTGCAAACCATTAAGTATTATGTCCTCAAACATGACATACGACCTTCTGGTACTTATATACTGCTTTTTTTGTAAGTTAATTTGTCGTTTAGATTCTTCAACAGCTTTTTTGGCTGTACTTGTTGCTTTCCATGATGAAATAGCAGCTACAGAATTTGCAATTGCTGCAATAATAGTTGCAACAGAACTCCAAGTGCTTATATCCTTCCACCACACTAAAATTCTTCCCCCTCGTCAAACTTAACACGTTTTACTTTCCCTTGATGAGTAATAATTTTTGTTTCCCCATATGCAGGTAACTCAGTGATTTTTGCCTTTCCATCACAAATGACGATGGCAAAACTCCCTTTTTGTTCCATTATATCAATCTCTAGCTTTTTTGTACTAGGGTTAATTTGCAACTCTCTTAATCTCACGAGACTCCCTCCCATATGTTATAATGTGGTTAGAAAACCATTGTATTCACCGTCATTGACCGGGAGAAGTCCGGTCTTTTTTTTATGTCCAGACCTTATAATTTACAATTCTGCGTTGCTGTCGGATCATATTGATTCACGATCTTATACCCACGCAACTGGTATAGCTTCACTTTCCGTTTGCGTTTTGTTTTGATCTCTGCGTTTGTTTTCGGATGACGCAAGATGTAGATCATTCGGCTCCCTCCAATGCTTCTTTAGCAGTGGCTATTAGGTTGTTGGCAACATCGGTAGCATTGAAGTCGCCTTCTCCGACTTCTTGCTCATTAGCAATTTCTCTTAACGCCTTCTCATATCGTTCCGTTTTGGCTTGTTCTTGTTGAAGTTCATTATCTAATGCGACGCTAGTTTTTACACTTTCGTTTAACGCTTCTTTTAGAGACGCGATTTCCTGCTGTAACTGCTCCACTTTCTCCGCTTGGGAAATGAGCCAAACGATTTGATCTTTCCGCATGTAGTACATCGCATTGTCCGGCGCTTCTTCAAAACCGAACAAACCATTAATACGATTTTTGATCTGTTGCAACAGCTCTTTATCGTTCATTCCAGCCCCTCCAATATCGATTTGATTCTTTCCTTAAATTCCTTTTTTGAAGGAGGTCTAAATAAATCCACTAATGTTTCATGCTTCCTACACTCTTCACAGATATAGTCCATCCCTTCTGCAAGAACAATGCTAACTAAGAACTGTTTGTATTCACCGCAATATGGACACTTGACCCCTTCTTCTGAAAAATCATCTGTAGTCATCTGCCGCGGTATTGTTTTGTTCCAAGGCAGATTCATTTCGTTCCCTCTTTTCCTTCATAAAATCAAGAAAATGTTCACGAATTTTCCATGCTGTCTTTTCACCGATTCCCGGGATTTCCTCAATCTTCCCAAGCCATTCCAGCATCAATTGCGTGTCTAATTCGTTTTGCCGTTTGGCACCTGCTTCAAATCCACAATTCCATGCCGCCATTACTTCTGGATGAAAGGGAGAAGTTGTTTTCTCCCTCTCACGTTTGATTTTGCGTAGTGATTTGCCCATCACATCACCAGCTTCCAACCCTTTTTGATACGGCTATCCAGCTCGTATTTTTTCAGTGGTTCATATCGATAAACGGCTTGTCCATCTTCACGACGATAAAGCAGATACCATTTCGCCTGGCGCTTTCTCTTCTTCATAGACAGCCCCCGTTTCTAAGCCCCGTAAACGTCGATATGGAGCTTTTGCAGTGCGTATAGTCTTAAACCCTTCACCTCTTGTTCCAAACGCATCAGATCGGCAAAATAGCGCTCATTTTTGGCTGTCAGTTCGTCGTTTGCCTCTTTCAATCTTTGAACCTCGTTTTCGAGAATCAAGTTTTCCTTGTGCAGCCGTTCTTTGTCTGCCATTGCTGTTTCGAAAAGCTCCCGAAGCTGTTCCACTTCCTTTTCCTTCTCCGTCAGCAACTTGTGTGCTTGATCGGCTTCGTGCTTTAGCCATTCAATTTGTACATCATCTTTGTCCTGCGTAGCATTCGCTTTCAATTCTTCAAGTTGCTTTTGCAGCTCATCGCGTTCAGCTAAAACCTCCAAATATTTGTTAAATGAAATCACTTTAGGTTTGCCCATCATTTCTTCCTCCTTCAAGATATCTTCAAGTTTTTCACCATTGCGGTATCGCTCCAGTTGTTCTGGCGTCAGCTGATACGTTTTGACGCTGTTATCAAACACATATGGCTTCGTTCCGAACCGCGGCGGGCCCATGCGAGAGGGAGAAATTTTCGTCAAGGTTGCCATCCTACTCACCTTCTTTGGTCTTACGAAATTTTGTTTAAAACTTCTTGTTGAAACTTCGGTAATTCAATTCGTTCATGTAAAACTCTTGCAATTTGTGCCAGCACGAAAGCGTCCACGACATTGTTGGAATCATGCTCAAATCCCCAACGCTTGTACACTTCGACAGCGATCCGTTCTTTCGATGCGTTTCCTTTCGCTCCAGTGAATTTTTTGAGAAGGGAAGGGGCGACATCAACATACGGAATGCCCCTTCTATACAACTCAATCCGAATGCCCCAACCAATCCCTCCGAGCAAGAAACCTTTTTGACTGGCATATCCGAAACCTTCGATTGCGACAAAATCCGTATCGTGTACCGCATCGACAACAGCTTGGATAAGACCGCTCATTCTTGCCGGATCATCACCATCTCTTTCGATTTCTTTCATCTCAATCACTTCCCCGTACGGCGACAGTGCTACAAATCCTGTTCGTAAAGATGGATCAATGCCTATAAACCTTTCAAATCTCATCAATATCCCATCTCCTGGCGCTGGTGATTGACGGCGTTTTTCCGCATGTACGCTTCTTCGATCTCCTGCCAAGAAAAGCCGAGCATTTCGCCTAGCTGGATGTACCGCAAAAACAACCACTCATATTCAAATGGATAATAACTAATATTGTTGCGTAAAGTATTGCCTAGGTTTATCGCATGAGTCATAACGTGTAAAAATTGTTCGGTTATGTTGTCTGCTTTGGCTGCATTCCAACGTGCGACGTCAATCTTTTGTGGCTCTGCGATTTCTAATCCGATAGACAAAAGGAAATGCAAGCAATCTACGTATTCTTCTAGGAGTGGATTTTTAATATGCTCCGGGCCAATGTTTTTAAATCCAATGTCGTCTGTTGTGCGGTTCACTAACACGCGTGTTCTTGGAACTTGGTCATGACTCCAAAACTTAAACCCACGCCATTCATTCGCCAACTCCCCAAGCTCCACTTGTAAAGCAAGGATTTTTTTCGCCAGCCGATCTTCCCCCGGTTTCCGCGGATGCTCTTTTTCGATGTGTTCGTCCAGCTGGCGTTGCATCTCGAACAACTTTTGTAGATTCAATCTTCGTCACCCCATTCGTCTTCTTCCAATTGACGCTCTAAACTTCGCAACACTTCGATCACTTCGCGTTTTTCTTTGTTTTCTAAGTGGCTTGCCATTACACACCCAACCGCTATATTGATTGCGCGGCATACGTCCATGTGTTATCACCTCGCTAGACGCTTTATTTTGCCCTGTACGGCGTTTTTCTCGTTCTGGGATACCTTTCTATTACCCTTGCAAGAAAAACGCCATACGGGCTAAAATTTGAAGAATTCGAGTGTGTTAATCTTTTAGTTTTTGCATCGCCAGCACGTGGCGTAATGTGTAGTAATCAAGATCGTAAACGGATTGCCCTTGATGTTCGGTGATCCCCATGTCTAACAGCTGGCGAATCATTCGTTGACGTTTGAGCTCTTGTGTGAGTTGAACCTTTTCATAGAGGATGCCCAACGCGATCACCTTCTTCCCAAACAATATCCTCTGTGATCCCCAATCGTTCACACGCCTCCGCCAAACGTTTGCGCCACTCCTGAAGCTTGGTCTCCTCTTTTTGTCGCAACCTCTCCGCATACTCGCAGTCGCACGCTGTCACCAGCCATGCTCCGTTCATCACTCTTGTGTATAGCCGCCCCGTTCCGTCGCATTTCACACACATGGTTTATGCTCCTTTCAGCCGGAAATCTTCGCCTTCGACTTCCAAGAGATATGGACCGCATTGCCCGAGCAGTCGACTGGCAGCTGCATAGCCGATTTTTTCGCTCAATGTTCCACGGTCTTCGTTGCTGTTGAACACAATTGGCTTTTGCTTTCTGTATCGCTCGTTGATAATCTGATAATAGAGTGCCTCTTTTGCCTCGCTCCATTTGGCTTTTCCGATGTCATCCCACACGAGCACATCCGCATGAATAGCACTGTGCAAAAGCTTGTTGAGCGTTTCTCCCTCGTCGTTCATCATCTTTGCCTGGATAAGTTCGTCCATGAATGTGACATCGGAAACCACCAACACATTAAACCCGTCTTTAATGAGTCGTTTGGCCAGTGCAATTTGTAAATGAGTTTTACCGACGCCGAAATTGTTATGCTGTCTCTTTGCCTCTGCTCGCTCGCCAGCCGGCAGTTCTCGGAGCCGTTGCTCGCCCACGACAGCGATAAACCCTAAATTTTTGTCAGACAAAATTTTCTTTGTCGTGCCGTTATCGTGTTTAATAACAGCGAATTCGTTTAGGTAGCTAATGGTTGCATCGTACATATCTTGCTGATACTGCGTCGATCGCTTGAAATTTTCAAAATTAGCATGGATAAACTCATCCGGAATGAGCGCTTGCTTGAATCGGCGCTTCCATGCTTTTCGTTCTCTGCATTCACAAGGCTTTGCGAATTCATAACCACGCTCGTCTCGATAGAAAATGAATTCCGTATCTTTGCATTGGGGGCACTCATAGTCACCCTTTCCACCCCCAGGCTCGTCGGGCTGCTTCGGCTTCTCGGAGGACTTGCTCGTATGACTTGCTGCCTTCTTTTGCAGATCGGCTAACACCTCGGCGATGCTTGTGAATCGTCCCTCCATCCGTACCCTCTCCCTCTTTTTGCTCGTGATATTTGCTTAGCAACACTTTGCGCACGTATTCGAAAGAATGGATCTCGTCACCGTTGAATTTTGGTTCATACTCGTCAAACACTTGGTCGATCAGTTTAAGGATGTCATCCAGCGGAATCTGCTCCTGCAGGAGTTTTTCTATGGCCGTTTCGTCTTTAGGAGAAAGCGATAGCCCTTTTCCTCTGCGTTGGATGTATCTGTTAGCAATCAGTTGGAATGATTGAGCATGGTCGTTGCCTATATCATCATCTATTTCTTTATTATTTAGTGAGTTATTATTTAGTTCTTTATTATTTAGTAGTGACGGGTTTTCCGTTAACGGATTTTCCGTTGACGGATTTTCCGTTGACGGATTTTCCGTTAACGGATTTTCAGTCAACGGTAAAGCTGGATGTTCAAGAACAATGTATCGATTGTTAGAGAATTTCCCTTTTTCTCTTGTCTGCTCTTTAATGATGTAGCCGTTCTCTTGTAGTTCTTTGATGATGTTTTTCGTTGAATCGCGGCCGTTTGTACTCCTGTTCTTCAAATCATCTATGCGGAAAACCCAATCATTCGGCATTGACAACATATATGCCAGAAGCCCTTTGGCTTGCCACGACAGTCTTTTGTCTTTTAGAAACCCCTTATCTAACACGACATAGTTATCTTTCTTCTCAACACGGAAAATACTCATTGTTGTCACTCCTTTTTAACGCAAATCACATATCGCCCCTCAACCCTCACCGGCTTTAAGCCGGGATGGCTGCGCTTGATATATCCCTTGATGTACTCGATGTATAGCTTCTTGTTGCCAGCAGCCATCCATTTGTAGCAATGTGGGATTGCAATGCGGTATTCCATAATGATTCACCTTACATACCGAAAGGCAAGTCATCGTCACTAATCTCAATTACTTCACCGTCGAATGGGTCGATATTATCTGGCTGTGGTTCTGGTTGTGCTGTTTGTTGCTCTGGTTGCTGCTGTTGTACTTGTTTTTGTTGCGCTTGTTGTTTTACAGCTTCGAACATCAATTCAATACCCTTCTTGATGACTGGATCCGTGCGGTCTTGTTTAAGCAGCCATTCGAGATAGTCCGGCTGTGTCTTATAAATTTCCTTCAATGTCTTGCCTTTGTATTTACCGAACGTCAATTTTATTTGTGCCGCGTCCTGCGCTGTCATTGTTTCGACTTGTTCCGTCTGTACAAATTCCTGCATGTCTTCGATGTCTTGTGTGAAGATTTCGGAAAGGCTTGCTAGTGTCAATGTTGCGTCAATTTGTGCACGTTTTTTGGCCATTTTTAGAACGGTGTTCACTTTTTCATATGGGTCCTGCAATTCTCCGTTTTTCTTTTTATAGAACTTAGGTTCACGCGTATTGCAGTGACCGAGGCCTTCTGTAATCTTGACCCCATCTTTATAGATGACGCAACGAACGGTAAAAGCGAAAAATCCGTTGTCATAGTCCTGCACACGTTCGATCACTTCATACTCACTTGTGACACCAAGCAACATTTGAATCTTTTCTGCACCCGGTTTTAACAATGTTGGTTTAGGAGTGCCTGGAATAACTCCGTAATCGTGATCTTTTTTTAACGAGTTCTGAATGACTAGTTGAAATTGATTTATTTTTGAAAGTGTGTTTTTGACTGATTCCAAGTCAACACTGTCAATGATGGACATGCTATTGACGGTTTGTACGGATTGTTCACGTACTGCCAATTCGCTCATCTTATTCCACCTCCACGCTGTATGTGATACTTTCTGGCTTCACAACAACACCAGGGACAACTTGTCCATTTTCATCGATGACGACTTGCTGGCCATTTACCTCAACCACTTTAAGTGTCTTTTTGAGGTCGCCCCATTTCACTGACTCTTTGATAAACTCCGTCATGCTGTTTTCTTTGACGTGTTGAAGAAGCAAGTTTTCATCCGCTTTTTCTGGCTGCGCTTTGGTTTTACGGGCTTTTGATTTCCCATAAGGTGTAGACAATGTTTTTGCTTTTGGGTCTGCTTGTAGCACTTTGGCATGGTATTCCTGAATCAGCTGCTCGAAAAATTCGATATTCTGCTGGATGGATTTCTTTTGTTCTTCTTCCCAGCGATCAATGCGCTCACGTTCAGCTTTGGCTAATTGCTCAACTTCTGCCGCTTTAGCTTTGTATGCTGATAGCTTGCGGAAAGCCCAATTCAAGCTATCGATACCGGTAATCTGAAAACGCTGCTTTAATTCCTCTTGATTTTCCAACTCTTGCAACTCAAACTCTTGTAAAACGTTCATTTGACTTCCCCTTTCATAAAGTTTTCGCGTTGTGCGTTAAGCTCTAAATATCGACGATACTGGGAGGCGTTTTTAAACTGAAAAACAGGTCTACCGGCTTTGTTGAACGCTATGCTTCCTCCAGATTGGGTAAGGCGCCACTGATCGAACTTGTTAGTGCTATATGAGATAGTAATTTCCCTCGCCATCTTCTTCCTCCCATTGCCTTTCTTGAGTAGATGACTTATCATGAAAGGTAAAGGTTGAAACATTTTTTTGCGAAGCGCCTCACTCCCCCAGTGAGGCGTTTTTCATGCCTTTTGGAGTTCCTCAATGCGCTTGAGGATGGCGCGTACGCTCCGTCCCGTACGGGCAGATATAGTTTCTAATGGCAGCACGCCGTAATGGTTGAGAATATACAAATCCTCGTCTCGCGACCACTGTCCCACCCTGTGACTAAGAAAATACGGGTCAAAATCGTTTCCTTCCCATAGTGGCCGGGTAAGCTCTTGCATGCGCTGTTGGTACGGACATTCCCGACAAACCGACAGGCTGGAGTTGACCTTTGGACACTGCCGGCAATGCCGGTCGTAAATTTGTGTTGCTTGTAAGCGACGACGGCGTTTCTCTGCCTTCGTCAACCTCGTCACCTCCTTTCTTGCCGCCCGACAACCGTGGTACAATAAAAACGAAAACGGGTATCGGTGGTTCTGGCTAGTTGGTGACGACTAGCCGTTTTTCGTGCAATTCCTTCTTGGTTTTTGATTCAATGGCTTCCAATATCGCTTGATTCTCCCTCATTTCTTTGCACCATCTACGAACCTCCGAAACTCTCACGATCCGGCAAATGGTCATCCCTCATTCCCCTTTCCCATAACGATAGCAATATCAATACCGCGCTCTTTCAGCAACTCAACGACCTGGAGCAATTTGTCATGCTCCTCTTTCCGTTTGATGAGCTCGTCTAAGTCGCGTTTGCAGCGCAAGAACTCTTTTACCCATTTTTCCGCTTCGTTCAAGTCGCGTCCGAACTGAGCCACACGAGCGCGGGCAAGGCAATAGTCGCAACATTCCAGGAGTTCATTGGCATGTTGAAGATCGCCTGGGAGGACGTTCATCACGAAACACCTCCCAGTGCTTTCGCTAAACGGATTGCCGGAACCAACAAATTTAACTCTTCCACGATGTCGATTGGCTTAACGTTTTTATCCCCTTTCGCTCTCCGATTTTCTACACGGCGCTTAATATCGACGTGATATTGAGCGCCAAGCAAGTCATAAACCTTGTTGTACGCCTCGTCAAAGCCGATCTGCTCCCGTTTTGATAAAGCACGCACCGCGTCATTGAATTGTTTTCGTAACGGCATATTTACATCGACAAGCCCGCGTTTTAAGTCCGTTACTTCATTGGAAGTGGCCGCAATCTTCTGTTTTGCTTCGTCAGCTTCCTTCTTAACAACCGCTAATTCTTGCTCTAGTTGCTTTTGTCTAAGTTCTAGTGAGACCAACGCTTGCAGTTGAGGACTCAACATCTGAATGTTGATCGCATTCTCCTTCACCCTGTAATACTCATCCACTAATCGCTCGTATGCTTCCCAGGCTTCGTCGGTGTTGAGTGATTTCGCGTGCAACCATGCGCCTTTTTCGGTCCATAAGTAGAGTACTGTTGCATTTTTCGAACCATCCGCAATTTGCGTACGGTTTAAAAACTCTTGTTTTTCCGAACCTTGTAACGCAAAATAGTGTTTACCGAGCTTAAAGCGATCTTTGTTACGGTTAAAATTTTCGGAAATCCGTCTGTTATCCGTACCGTAATACTCAGCTAACTGGGAAGTTGTCAAAACCCGTTGGCCGTTTTGTTCAATCACAGTTAAGTTCATTGCGTTTCCCCTCCACTTTGTTAATGTATTTGATTAGCTCTTTACGTTTGTGTTTATACGCGAGCTGTTTTGTCGCTTTAAGTGATATAAGCCATTTACCGTTGTGATATTTGAACTCGCTGTCTGGGATATCCTTAAAAACCGGAAATAACTTCTTGTACTCTGCTAAACTAACTGGATCTCTTTGCAAATGTTTCACCTCCCTCGGTATAGTAATCGCTCCAATCATCGATTTAGTTGCGATTGATTAGACAAGTTTTTGCAGGATTTCCCTCCTTCTTGTCGAAATAAGGCGAGGGAAGGAGGTGATACAGATGAAACTTATAAAGCTTTCTGAACAACTACTTAAACAAATGGTCGTAGAGTATAAGAAAAATGATCGTGAGTTGTTCGATCTTGATTTTTTTAAACAGCTCCATCCCAACGAAACTGAAAATTCTCTTTCAAAAGCTTTATATCTGTTAGAAGAAGAGGGCTTCGTGTCGATTCTACCTGCCGATAATGTCGCTTATATAACAGCATTGAACCCTCGTGGCATAGCGAATGTTGAAGAAAATACGTTATTGAAAAAGGGTTATACGCTTATAAAAGAGATCAAGTCTCTAATCCAATAACAATCCAATCATCTGCAAGCAAATCCTCCGCTTTCGGATTCCATCTTTTGCCGGGGGATATCTTTTTGCCAGCTATTCTCTCGTATTCTGGTGAAGGAAAGACAATGCAGCAGTCTGGTGTGTCAGTCGGTTTTATTCTCATGAATTTATAAAGTTCATCGCCTGTCCGTGTAATGCACAGTCCTTTTTCCAATGCTAACTTGGTTGCTTCCTGAATATTCATGGATTCCACCCCTTGTCCAATTTTTCACCAAAAAGATCGACTCATCCAAAATTCAGAACTCGTACTTCGTATCTTCCCAACCGCACTCTTCGCACGCTGCTTCCCAAACGTAGCCTTTCCCTTCGACAACTTCTACCACTTCCCAACGGGCTTCCGCGCCGCAACGTGGGCATTCCATGTTCTTTCACCTCCCGCTTGTCCAAATTTCTTTTGAAAAGAATGCGATGCGGTAATCACCACGAATCAAATCGAACTTTGCAACGCACAATAATCGTTAGGCGCGATTTTCATTTGTGGTTACATCCTTTCAGCTTCTCGGCTGCTCTTTTAACCACATGAGCAAGAACTCTTCGCATTCTCGAGCTGGAAACAACCATTTCTTGCCGACCCGATACTTTGGAAATCTCGGGTCATAAAAGAATGTTTCTCGAATGAATGTTTCACTCATGTTGGTTTGTCGGCAAAGCTCTTTCATGTCCCAAAACGTGTGACGATGTTGAATTTCATCTAGGCGCTTCCGCAACTCTTCTAGGAAGCGCTGCTCGATCTGATGTTCATCAAGATGAATTGTTAGCAAGATTTATCACCCACCAATTCCATCTTCTTTTCTTTTGGAACAATTAATATTTCTATGCCAAGAGCTTCGCATGTTTTGTTTATAGTTGTTTCGTTCCAACGGCGGTTTCCAGCTAGCAAATCATGTATATACTGAGGCGTATAACCGATCATTCTAGCTAAGTCGGAAGCAGTTAAGTCCCGTTCCTTTAAAAGTTTTTTTACTGCCTTCGAAAAATTCATTTATCTCAACCTCCTTTCAGCTTAAATTTTAAGCTTAATATTTAAACAAAACAACATTTAAAATTAATCATTTAGCTGTATTTAAGAGAAATTTTAAGCATTTTGATTAATTTTTCTTTAATTTGCTTAATATTTCTTCTTTTTTCTCATTTTTTAAGCTATTTGCTTATTGAATTGTGAAGCTTAAAACAATAAAATTAAATCAACAAATAGTTTAAAAAAGGGTGATGTTTGGTGGAAAAATCGCGAATACGTACAATTCGTAGACAAAAGGATCTGAGTGGAACTAAAGTAGCAGAAATGTTAGGAATATCAGCCCAATATTATTACGATATTGAAAAAGGAAAACGTAATCTAAGTGCAGAAATGGCAACCCGTCTTGCTGAAATTTTTGGAGTTACAACAGACTATTTATTGGGTAGAACAGATAAGCCTAATGACGAATCAGATTGGGATTCAAAACTACCTGAACTAACAGAAAAAGAAGAACGAGACATTGCTCTTAAGCTGGAGAAAATATTAAACCAATTGGATCATGAAAATGCGGTTTCGTTTTATGGAGAACCTATGGATGAGGAAACAAAAGAAGCAATGCGCATATCTTTAGAAAGCTCGTTACGACTTGCCAAACAGCTCGCAAAGAAGAAGTTCACTCCTAAAAAATATAGAAAATAAGTGGGTGACGGCGCATGAAAGATATAAAAAAGCTGATTATGTCCCTTATAAGAAAACATGGGACCAATGATCCTTTTCGTATCGCAATGGAAAGAAATATTATTTTACGTTTTGAAGATTTGAAATCTACGTATGGATACTTTCTACACAGCAATCGAATGAAATTTATCCATATCAATAATAAGCTGGATGAAGCTTTTCAACGTTTTGTATGCGCCCATGAATTAGGACATGCTATCTTACATCCAAGAGTTAACACTCCTTTTTTGAGAGCAAACACTCTCTTTTCAGTTGATAAAATCGAAATTGAAGCAAATACATTTGCTGTTGAATTATTACTTCCAAATGACGTTATCACTCAATACCAAGGCACCGATCTGACCATATATGACGTAGCTAAAATGTACAGTGTGCCACAAGAGCTTGTTCATTTAAAAAATTTTAACCATGAAACAGAACGTATATTCGTTTAATTTAAGGAGGTATTTCGCTATGATCATTAATTTAGATGATTATCGGGAAAAGAAGAAAAAGAAAAGAAATGACCGTTCAATGGTCAGTATCCCTATATTTTCACGAATTACAGTAGAGGATAACAAATTAATCGGTGAGCTTGAGAATGGACAAAAAGTTATCATTCAAAACTTAGAAAAGGAGGAGTGAAATTGGCTAGTTTCCGTAAACACCCAAACGGAACATGGGAATATCGAATCCGCTATAAAGATCGGGCGACCGGTAAGTATAAAGAAAAATCTAAGCGTGGATTTAAAACAAAAAAAGAAGCCCAATTGGCAGCCGCCCAGGCGGAAATGGAATTGGAGTATTACGGATTCTCTGAAGATGGGAACGAAAGAGTAGATGCGTATTTTGAAAAGTGGCTCGAAGTGTATAAAAAACCAAACGTCAAGCCTATCACTTATTCTCTCCAAGAAAGAAACGTCCGACTAAACATTCTTCCGCGTTGGGGGAATTATAAGCTTAAAGAAATTACCAGAGTTGAATATCAGAAATGGATTAATGAATTGAGGGAGCGATATAGCGAAGGAACAGTTAGACGAATTCACAGTATCATGAATTCAGCGCTCAATGACGCTGTCCATGAATTCCGTATTTTGCGTGAAAATCCGCTTGTGAAAATCACTATTCCAAAAGAAACGGATAGAAATCAGGAATTAAAATATTTCACGCGGGAGCAGCTGGAAAAATTTTTAGAGGAGGTAAAGAAACCACAGAAACATGCTAAGTATCAACATTCGATTCAGTACTATGTACTGTTCACTCTTTTGGCCCGTACGGGGTTGCGGATCGGGGAAGCTTTGGCATTGACGTGGGATGACATCGATTTTGAAAATAAGACACTCACGGTGAACAAAACGCTAGTGTATCCGACTAACTCAACGCCGTATCTTTCGACTCCGAAATCGAAAGCAAGTTTGCGAACAATCAAATTAGACGACGTGACGATTCGTCTGTTAAAAAAACATCGTATTAACCGGAATGAAATGTATTTAAAATACCAGAACTATAAAAAACCTGAAACCAACATTGTGTTTCATCAACACGACGGACGTTGGTTACGGACAAACGTTGTCCGTGAATACTTTAAAGAAGTTTGTAAGCGTGCTGGGCTTCCGATATTATCACCACACGCTCTTCGGCATACTCATGCTGTTCATCTTCTCGAAGCCGGAGCAAATATTAAATACGTGTCCGAAAGGTTAGGACATGCAAGTATAAAAACAACCGCTGACACATACCTCCATGTGACCAAAAAAATCGAGGATGAGGCACTGGAGTTGTATCAGCGGTACACAGAAAAAATATAATTGTGGGTGAATTGTGGGTGTGGCGTTCAAGAAAAAGCGCCACACCTTTGATTTTATAAGATTAACCAATACTACCTTCCATTTCAAACTTGATCAAGCGGTTCATCTCGACGGCGTATTCCATCGGCAGCTCTCTTGTGAATGGCTCGATAAAGCCCATAACGATCATTTCCGTCGCTTCCTGTTCGGAAATGCCGCGGCTCATCAAGTAGAACAGCTGCTCTTCCGACACTTTCGACACTTTCGCTTCGTGCTCAAGCGAAATGTTGTCATTTAAAATCTCGTTATATGGAATCGTATCAGATGTCGATTGGTTGTCGAGAATGAGCGTGTCACATTCGATGTTCGAACGCGAACCGGACGCTTTGCGGCCGAAATGGACGATGCCGCGGTACGTGACTTTCCCGCCTTGTTTGGAAATCGACTTCGAAACGATCGTGGACGATGTGTTCGGCGCCAAATGGATCATTTTCGCCCCAGCATCTTGGTGCTGGCCTTTGCCGGCGATGGCGATCGACAGCGTCAAACCGCGCGCGCCTTCACCTTTTAAGATGACAGCCGGATACTTCATCGTCAGCTTCGAGCCGATGTTGCCATCGATCCATTCCATTGTCGCGTTTTCTTCGCAAACGGCGCGTTTCGTCACCAAGTTGAAGACGTTGTTCGCCCAGTTTTGAATCGTCGTGTAGCGGCAGTACGCGCCTTTTTTGACGATGATTTCGACGACCGCGCTGTGGAGCGAGTTCGTCGTGTAAATCGGTGCCGTACAGCCCTCAACGTAATGGACGTGTGCTCCTTCATCGACGATGATGAGCGTCCGTTCAAACTGCCCCATGTTTTCCGAGTTGATACGGAAATACGCTTGCAGCGGCGTTTCGACTTTAACGCCTTTCGGAACGTAAATGAACGAACCACCCGACCAAACAGCCGAGTTCAACGCCGCGAACTTGTTGTCCGTTGGCGGCACCACTTTCGCAAAATGTTCGCGGAACAAGTCTTCGTTTTCTTTCAGGGCTGAATCGGTGTCTTTAAAGATGACGCCGAGTTTTTCCAAGTCTTCTTTCATATTATGGTAGACAACTTCCGACTCGTATTGCGCCGAAACCCCGGCCAAATATTTTTGTTCCGCCTCTGGAATGCCGAGCTTATCAAACGTCGCTTTAATTTCCTCCGGCACTTCGTCCCACGAACGGCCCGATTTTTCCGTCGGTTTGACGTAGTACGTGATCTCATCAAAGTCCAGGCTCGACAAGTCGCCGCCCCATTGCGGCATCGGTTTGCTGTAGAAAATGTCGAGCGCTTTTAAGCGAAACTCGAGCATCCATTGCGGCTCGTTTTTCATGCGCGAAATTTCTTCGACGACTTCGCGCGTCAGCCCGCGCTGGGCGCGGAAGATGGAAACGTCCTTATCGACGAAGCCATACTTATATTCGCCGATTTCTGGTGCTTTTTTCGCCATCGTGGTTCACCTTCCTTCATCTTAATGGTCATGCAACCCTTTTTCGAGCGCTTTCCACGCCAATGTCGCACATTTAATGCGGGCCGGAAATTTCGAAACACCTTGAAGCGCCTCGATGTCGCCAAGATCGAGCGAATCGTCGTATTCCTTGCCTTGAATCATGTCCGAAAAAATGTGAGCGAGCCGAAGCGCTTCTTCGACGTTTTTCCCTTTAATGGCCTGCGTCATCATCGACGCTGACGACATCGAAATCGAACAGCCTTCCCCTTCAAATTTGACGTCAGCGATTTTTCCGTCCTCCACTTTCATGGTCAAATGAATGCGGTCGCCGCACGTCGGGTTGTTCATGTTGATATCGACGTTCGTCCCCTCAAGCACGCCGCGGTTGCGCGGGTTTTTATAATGATCCATAATGACTTGGCGGTAAAGCTGGTCTAACGGATGATTAGAAGACATGGCTGAAGTACTCCTTCGCTTTCTGTAATGCAGCGATAAACGTATCGATTTCCTCTTTCGTATTGTACAGGTAAAAGCTCGCCCGGGCGGTTGCGGTCACGTTAAGCCATTTCATCAACGGCTGGGCGCAATGGTGGCCGGCGCGGATGGCGATTCCTTCCGCGTCAAGAACCGTCGCCACATCGTGCGGGTGCACCCCTTCGATGTTAAACGTCACAAGCCCGGCCCGTTCTTTCGGCCCGTAGACGGTAACGCCTTCGATGTCAGCCAGCCGTTCGAGTGCATATTGCGCCAACTCGTGTTCATGAGCAGCGATGGCGTCCAAACCGACTTGTTCGAGGAAATCGATGGCCGCACCGAGACCAATCGCGCCGGCGATGATCGGCGTGCCGCCCTCAAACTTCCACGGCAGCTCTTTCCATGTCGAGTCATACAGCTCGACAAAATCGATCATTTCGCCGCCAAACTCGATCGGCTCCATTTGCTCCAACAGTTCTCTTTTTCCATATAATACGCCAACTCCGGTCGGTCCGCACATTTTATGGCTGGAAAACGCGAGAAAATCACAGCCGAGCTCTTGAACATCAATTTTCATGTGCGGAGCGCTTTGCGCCGCGTCGACAACGACAACGGCGCCGCGATCGTGAGCGATGCGGGCGATCTCCCGAACCGGATTGACCGTGCCGAGCACGTTCGATACATGGGCGATGGCAACGATTTTCGTCGCCGGCGTCACCGTTGCCTCGACATCCTTGAGATCGATCGTTCCGTCTTCTTGCAGCGGAATATATTTCAATGTCGCTCCGGTCTGTTTCGCCGCTTGTTGCCATGGAATTAAATTGCTATGGTGCTCCATGTACGTAATGACGATTTCATCGCCTTCTTTGACGTTGGCGCGCGCATAACTCGAAGCGACCAAGTTGAGCGCCGTTGTCGTCCCGCGCGTAAAGATGATCTCTTGTGCCGATTTGGCATTAAGAAACCGACGCACTTTTTCGCGCGCTCCTTCATACGCATCGGTCGCCTTCGTTCCGAGCGTATGGACGCCGCGATGGACGTTCGAGTTGTACTCGCGGTAGTAGCGGTCGAGCGCTTCGATCACCGGCAGCGGTTTTTGCGATGTCGCCGCACTGTCAAAATAAATGAGCGGATGGCCGTTCACTTGTTGATGCAAAATGGGAAACAACGAACGAATTTCTTTCACGTTCATGATTGAACTTTCCTTTCAATCACTTCGATTAATTGTTTTTTCACACCTTCAAGCGGAATCGCTTCAACGACTGGCGCCAAAAAGCCATGGATGATCAGCCGTTCAGCTTCGTTTCTCGGAATGCCGCGGCTCATTAAGTAATACAATTGAATAGGATCGACGCGCCCGACTGATGCCGCGTGGCCTGCCATGACATCATCTTCATCAATGAGCAAAATCGGGTTCGCATCGCCGCGCGCTTTTTCGCTTAACATCAACACGCGCGATTCTTGCTCGGCGTTGGACTTCGACGCGCCGTGCTCAATTTTGCCGATGCCGTTAAAAATCGAAGTGGCGCTGTCACGGACGACGCCGTGTTTTAAAATATAACCTTCCGTATGTTTCCCGTAGTGAACGACGCTTGTCGTAAAGTTTTGCACTTGCTCGCCGCGGCTGACGACAACCGTTTTCGTATCCCCGAACGATCCGTCACCGATGAGGCGAGTGATATTTTCCGACACGGTGTTGCCGTCATTCATCAGCCCGAGCGCCCATTCGATTCGCCCGTCGCGCCCAGCAACGCCGCGTCGGTTGACATACGTCGTCACGCCTTTGGCCAAATGGTCGACCGCGGCGAAAAAGACGCGCGCGTTCGCATTGGCAAATACCTCGGCGACAATATTGACGACCGCTTTTCCTTCATCGCTCGCCGATAAATAGTTTTCAACGAATACGACGCGGCTGTTGTCTTCTGCGACAACGATGACGTGGTTAAACAAGCCGATGTCGTCCTCGTCTTGAATGTAGACGGCTTGGAGCGGTGTTTCGATTTCGACGTTTTTCGGAACGTACACAAACACCCCGCCGTTTAACAGCGCCGCATGCAGCGCGGCAAGACGGTGCTCATCCGGCTTAACCGCATCGGTCATGAAATATTTCTTCAGCAAATCGCCATGTTCCCTAGCAGCCGTGAAAATATCGGTGAAGATGACTCCTTTTTCTTTCAACTCATCAGAGAGCGAAACATACGCTGGTGTATGGTTGCGCTGCACATATAAATTTGTCGTTCCTTCGCCCGCTTCAATCAGCGCCTTGACCGCCTCCGGCAAATCATCAAGGTTCGCATACGGTGCGCTGTCGACCACATGGCGGCCAAAGTCAGTAAAGTTCCACTTGTCAATTTTCGTTTTGTCCGGTTTCGGCAACGGCAGCTGTTCCGCTTTCCCGAGCGCTTCGAGGCGTCGCTCGGTCAGCCAGTCCGGTTCGCCGCGTTCGCTTGAGAACGTGCGGATGTATGTTTCATCGAATGGAATTTTCGTTTCTGTCGCCATAGTCCTCCTCCTAACGCTTACGCTTCTTGCCCGACCGTTTCGTCTTCGATGCCCAATTCTTTCTTAATCCAATCGTACCCTTCCGCCTCAAGCCGCTGTGCCAGTTCCGGACCGCCCGATTTCACGATGCGCCCTTGCATCATGACGTGTACATAGTCCGGGGTGATGTAATTCAACAACCGTTGATAGTGGGTAATGATCAAACAGCCGAATTCGCTGCTGCGCATTTCGTTAATGCCTTTGGCGACGATTTTTAATGCGTCAATGTCCAATCCGGAGTCGATCTCGTCCAAAATGGCGATTTTCGGCTCAAGCATCATCAGCTGTAAAATTTCATTCCGCTTTTTCTCCCCGCCCGAGAACCCTTCGTTCAAATAGCGGTGCGCCATATCCGGGTTCATTTCCAAAAACGACATTTTTTCATCGAGCTTGCGGATAAATTTCATGAGCGAAATTTCATTGCCCTCACCAAGACGAGCGTTGATGGCTGACCGCAAAAAGTCGGCGTTCGTCACCCCGCTGATTTCGCTCGGATATTGCATCGCCAAAAACAAACCGGCACGCGCCCGCTCATCTACTTCCATCTCAAGAACGTTTTGGCCGTCAAGCGTAATCGTGCCTGCCGTCACCTCATATTTCGGATGGCCCATAATGGCCGATGACAGCGTCGATTTCCCCGTTCCGTTCGGACCCATAATGGCGTGAATTTCCCCGCCTTTAACTTCCAAGTCAACCCCTTTTAAAATTTCTTTTCCTTCCACTGATACGTGGAGATTTTGAATCGTTAATACGGCCATAAAGCATACCTCCAGTTTTTGCGTAAAAATAATGTAAGCTCGCTTTTGACCCAGCGATTGTTCATTCTCATTTTATTCTCATTACAATCTTATAACAAATGAAAAGTGTTCGCAACTTTTCCGCTGCCTTTTCCACTGTGTACATATGTAAAACTTACCCATAGAAGAGAGGGAATTGGACAACGCTTTTTATATTTTACACGAAAACGACCTATTTGTACGAGTTTTTACAAAAAAAAGCCGGCTGAAATCATAAGGCGCCGGCTGAAATCGAATGTGTTTGCCAACAAAAACACCATTGCTGGCGTCTAATGGGTCGTCCGCAGCTCACGGACGCATTCCTGCACGAGCGTCACCGTTTGGCTCATTGCCGCACCGCCGCCAAACGCCGCCGCCACTGCGCACGCTTCCAAAATTTCTTGTTCCGATGCCCCTTCATCAAGACATCCTTTCGTATGGTAAATGGTGCAATATTCATCTTGGGTAGCTAGGCTGATGCCAAGGGCGATCAACTGCTTTTCTTTTTTCGTCAACGCTCCCTCGGCAAAACAAGCCTCGGTAAACGCATGAAACCGTTCAGCAATCGTCGGCATCTTTTTCGTAAACGTTCCGATTCCTTCCTTATAATGAAGAAGTGCAGCTTCGACGGATGTCTGTATTCCGTTGTTCATCTTCGGTTTCCTCCTTCTTTTTCCATATTGAACCGAGAAGATTCCATCCCGCCTCCTGAGCAGAAGCGGAGAAGCGTTTCATGCCTTTTTAGTATGCATGGAGGAAACGGAAATGAAACACCGAATCATACAGAAAGCGAATGGAAAAACACGCCGTTTCCGAAGCGCCAACATCGACGCCATCGCACCATCGCTTCGTTGGAAAGAGGGAAATCGCGTTCGCTCGGTCGTCTTCGTTTTGACTGCTGCGTTCGCCCCGTTTTTGGCATGGATCGCCATCGGCAACATCGTCGGTGAACAAGGCGATGGCACATTCAGCTTGGCCGTGGTGATCACCTGGCAAAACTGCCTGATCATCGTCATGCTCGCTGCCGTGTTAGAGCGCTTGAACCGTCAGTGATTCAGGAGAATGTCTCAACAGCAAGACATCCTTTTTCATTGTCCGCTATAAGGGCGGGGGAAAAAGACGGTTCATTAGAGAGACCTTGTTCGATCGGTTCTCTTTTCTGATCAAGTACCGTCTGACACCCATGAATTTCTTCTTTCCCTCTGCCGTGTTCCACAAGGGCAGAACGTCGGCTTCGTTGTTCAAAAAAAAAAAACGGGAGCGAAACGCTCCCGTTGATTACTTGTTTTCCGCTGCCGGAATGACAGCGCCTTTGTATTGTTCGGTAATGAAGTCTTGAATTTCTTTCGATTGCAGCACTTCCACCAATGTTTTAATTTCTTTCCGGTTTTCATCGCCTTTGCGCACGGCCACAATGTTGACGTACGGGTTGTCTTTCGGCGATTCGACGGCGATTGGGTCTTTCGCCGGATCCAAGCCGGCATCAAGCGCATAGTTCGCGTTGATCAGCACGGCATCGCCTTCCCCGTTTTGATAAACTTGCGGCAGCAATCCAGCGTCTACATCGGCTTTAAACTTTAATTTTTTCGGGTTTTCCACGATGTCGTTAACCGTCGCTCTCGTTTTGTCGACGCCTTCTTTCAGCTTGATGAGCCCTTTTTCTTGGAGCATCGATAAAATGCGGCCATGGTCGGCAACCGAGTTGCTCATAATGATCGTTGCGCCATTTGGCAGTTCTTCGACGCTTTTATATTTTTTGGTGTACAAGCCGATCGGCTCGATATGGATGCCGCCAACGTTAACGAAATTGTAACCATGTTCTTCCATTTGTGCTTCTAAGTACGGGATATGTTGGAAATAGTTAGCGTCAATATCTTTGTCCGCCAATGCTTTGTTTGGCAAAATGTAGTCTTGGAACGTGATAATTTCCAAGTCTATGCCTTTTTCTTCCAACAGCGGTTTCGCTTGTTCCAAAATTTCCGCATGCGGCACGTTCGACGCACCGACTTTCAGTTTGACCAACTCGCCGCCTTTATCCCCGCCAGCAGCGTTTTCGTCCTTGTTGCCGCCGCACGCTGCTAAAGCGAACACCAAGACGGCAGCCAACAAAGCACCAAGCCATTTTTTCATTTCCTTCTGCCCCCTTTATCGTTTATCAATTTTCGAAGTGACAAAGTCACCGATAAACTGAATGACAAAAACGATGATGAGCACCAACACGGTCGCGACAAACGTCACATCGTTATGACTGCGCTGGAACCCTTCCAAATACGCCAAGTTCCCCAGCCCGCCGGCGCCAACAACGCCAGCCATCGCCGTGTAGCCGACAAGCGACACAGCGGTGACAGTAATCCCGGAGACAAGCGCCGGAAGCGATTCTGGCAACAGGACTTTCCAAATGATCGTCCATGTCGAGGCGCCCATGGCCTTCGCCGCTTCAATGACCCCCTTGTCAATTTCGCGGAGGGCGATTTCGACCATACGGGCATAAAACGGAGCTGCACCAATGATGAGTGCTGGCAGTGCCGCATTCGCCCCAAGCATTGTCCCAACAAGCCATTTAGTAAACGGGATGAGCAAAATAATTAAAATAATGAACGGAATGGAACGAAAAATATTGACGAACGCAGCAATGATCATATTGGCCAACCGGTTTTCCCATAGGTTTCCCTTCGCCGTTAAAAATAAAAGCAGCCCGAGAACAATCCCAATGACGAACGTCGCCGCGACCGCCATCCCGGTCATGTACAACGTCTCGACCGTCGCCGCCCACATCGTCTCCCATTGCACGTTCGGCAGGAGGTTAGCGAGCATCATGAATCACCTCCACCGCCACTTGCTGGCTGCGAATATAGTCAAGCACCCGGGCGATTTCGTCCGCCGCGCCGTCGATGTGCACAAACAGCACACCGTAGGCGCCTTGATGAGTTTGCGAAATTTTCCCTTGCAAAATGTTGATCTCAACCGTAAATTGCCGAACGACTTGCGTGATGAGCGGCTGGCCAGCTGCTTCGCCGACAAATGTCAACTGCGCGATCACCCCGTTCGGGTATTGGCCGAACAAATGGGAAACCGCCTCTTCCGTTTCCTCCGGTTCGATCAGTTGTTGAACGAACCGTTTCGTAATCGGCTGTTGCGGGTTGCGGAAGACGTGCAACACTTCGCCTTGCTCGACGATTTTGCCGCTTTCCATCACCGCCACGCGGTCACAAATTTTACGGATCACATGCATTTCGTGCGTAATCAGCACGATCGTCAGCCCGAGCCGCTTGTTAATATCGACAAGCAAGTCCAAAATCGCATCCGTCGTTTGTGGATCCAATGCCGATGTTGCTTCATCGCAAAGCAACACTTTCGGGTTGTTGGCAAGCGCCCGAGCAATGCCGACCCGCTGTTTTTGTCCGCCGCTTAACTGCGACGGATACGCGTCTTCCCGCCCGGCGAGCCCAACAAGCTGGATGAGCTCATCAACCCGCTTTTGCCGTTCCTCTTTCGGAACGCCGGCGATCTCGAGCGGAAACGCAATATTTTCCCGCACCGTACGCGACCAAAGCAAGTTGAAGTGCTGGAAAATCATCCCGATTTCTTGGCGCGCCTTGCGCAGCTCCCGTCCTTTAATGCGCGCCATATCGCGGCCGGCGACGACCACCTGGCCGCTCGTCGGCTTTTCCAGCCCGTTTAACAGCCGGATGAGCGAACTTTTCCCCGCGCCGCTGTAACCGATAATCCCGAAAATTTCCCCTTCGCGAATATCGAGCGACACATTGTCGACAGCTGTTACCGATCCATTCGCCGCATGATAAATTTTTGTCACTTGTTTAAGTTGAATCACCGTTTCACCTTCCTTCTTCCCAAGGCAACAGAGCGCAAAAAGAAAACCTTTCTGCCCGCAGAGAACAGAAAGGTATTTGTCTACCGTTCCGTCTCTTATCTCTCAAAGCAGGCCGCTTTGTGTGAATTGGCACCTTTTCAGCAGACTCGCTGACGGTTGCCGGGCTTCATTGGGCACATCCCTCCACCTCTCTTGATAAGAGCACAACCATTTGCCTATTCAATTGATTACGAGTGTGATTGTATCATTGTATGTCGAACGGTGTCAACAAAATTTTTTACCCAACATGACGATACGGCTTGGCCAAATGGAGGAGAGATTCAAGCAGCAACATGTGGCGAAAGCTTCCCGACACAGACACTTCTTGCAGCCGGACGAGCTGCTGCAGCTTCAGCTCGCCGCTCAGCAGCGATTCAAGCGCTTTCTTTGAACCGCGCACCGTTAACGTGTGGCGTTCGTCATTTCCTATCTCTGGGGCAGTCGGCTCCTTGCCGATCGCCAACAAAGCAACACCTTCTTCACTCTCAAACCGAACATACAACTGCTCATCCGGCAAAATCGGCAACAAATGACGCAACGTTTGCATCCGTTCCATAAACTGTCCCACTAACTGATGCATTTCCATTGACCATCCCCCCCATTTCCCTTTGTTCCCTTTATTTCCATACGGAGGGGGAGGAATCCTTTACAAAAATCTCGACAGTCATTGTGGCGAACCAACGCTATTTTTGTCATTTCCAAAGAAATATGTCAAATGGCGTCAAAAAAAGGCAGGTAGTCAGCGCGGCAACCGAGCTTGAATTTCCTCATACAAGTACGGAACGGAATGAAACGCATACCATTTGCCCACCATCGTTCCGTCCACAAAAAGAAGCAAGCAAGGAACGCTTTCAATTTTCCAAACGACTGCTTGCTCCGGGATATAATTCACGTCTGTTTCGTAAAACGGCAGCGCCGGAAACAACTCCTCCACCACCGTCAACATTCGTTTCGCCAGCTGGCACGTGCCGCACAGCGGGGTGTACAAATAAAGAGCCATAAGCGGCTGTTCAGTGATTGTCTGTTGTATCTCTGTTCGTTCAATCGGTTTCACTCGCCTCTTCCCTTCATTAACGAGTCGATGCGGACGTCAAAATGGGCGCGCAGCAACACTTGGGCTAAATGTCAACGCGGAGCAGCGGCCACTTCGCGGTACGTCCGGTCAATATAAATGTGTTCCGCTTCCGGAAACATCCGTCGAAATTGCCGGCGCAGCTTTTCTCCTGCTTCATCAGCGTCTGCCAGCACGTACACGTCCTGACCCTCAAGCTCGTCGGCCAGCTCCTCAAGGCGCGAATCACTGATCGTGCCGTTCGTACAAATAATGACGACCGGTTCGTTCAGCACGGCTGACACTTTTTGTTTATCCGATCGCCCTTCTACAATAATCACTTTTTCTGCCCGTCGCATGTCCGACCCACCTAACTTCAAAAAAGGTTACCATATTGTATGCTCTGCGCCAACAAAAAGTTGAAAAAAAGCAACGGCCATCCACCGTTGCCTTTTAACACCAACCCGCCTCCCCGTCGCAATCGACATATTTTTGATCCGGTTCAACGGTAGCGGTCACATCTTTATAGATTTTTCCGTTCTGCTCGGTATACCCGTTTTTCAACTGAACGCCCGCTGCCGGAAGAGGAAGACGTCCGATGAGCTCGCCTTCCTCGTACAAGTCCAGCGAGCGGCCGTTCAGCTTGCCGGTTACCCGATCCGTAATATCGATGCGCGTTGATTGCAGCGCCATCGGGAGCCCCCCTTTTTAATCAAGTTCCGGTATGTATAGGGTGTCCGGATCGGGGGCGAAGATTGCAGGAACGTTTATCCTTCGTTCACCATCGCCGCGTATTGTTCAGCCGTCAACAAGTTGTCGACTTCGCTTAAATCTTTCGGTTCAATAACAATCATCCACGCTTTTTCATACGGCGATTCGTTCACATATTCCGGATTGTCATTTAACGATTCGTTCACTTCGACGATCGTGCCGCTGATCGGCGCATACAGTTCCGAGACGGTTTTCACCGATTCGACGCTACCAAACGGCTCATTCGCCGTAATTTCCGTTCCAACTTCCGGCAGCTCAACAAACACGATGTCGCCAAGCTCTGATTGGGCAAAATCGGTAATGCCGATGCGCACTTTGTCTCCTTCGACGCGCACCCACTCATGCTCTTTTGAATAGCGAAGTTCTTTTGGCGTGTTCATGGAATCCCTCCATTGCGACAAATTATCTCCTTTTTCATCATAACCGATTTTGGACAAAAACTCACCGAGTTCGTCGCATTTTATTAAAATTTTTTATCTTTCTGCCGACAGGCGTCCGGCGAAAAACGATTCGTACTCTTGCTCGCGAAACCCGACAACAACCCGTTCGCCGTCCGTTAAAATGGGCCGTTTTACTAGCATCCCGTCCGAAGCAAGCCACTCAAGCATCTCTTCTTCCGATGCGTCGTTAAGCTTGTCCTTTAATCCGAGTTCGCGGTATTTCATCCCGCTTGTGTTAAAAAATTTTTTAAGCGGCAACCCGCTTTGACGGTGCAAGCGGGCGAGCTCCTCTTTCGTCAGCGGCTCATCGACAAGATGCACCGTTTGCACCTCGATCCCGTGCTCATCAAGCCACCGCTTCGCCTTCCGGCACGTCCCGCATTTCGGATACCAATACAACGTCAACGCCATGGCCGTCCCTCCTCTAGAACTGTTAACGGAAACAATTGATCGGTTGTCCCCGTTTTTCCGAACCATTGCTATCTGCTTCTGACAGAAAGAAGTACCAGGACAAACCTGGTACTTCCTATTATCACACAATATACTGTTCCGCTTCAATGAGGGCTGCAGCCGCTTCGCGTTTTTTCGCGATCACGTTGATCGGGGTATGACGCGTCAACCGACGGAGAGCGGCGAGCATCATCCGAAGTGTGTCGCCTTGCTCCACGGCAACGAGCGTTTCTTTCGCATGGGCTTCGATTTCATTGAACGCCTCTTGGCAGAAAATTTGCGTATACAACACTTTTTGCTTGTTTTTCTCTTCCCCGCTCGCTTGAATCGCTTTTTCTGTGCGCAAAAGCGCCGATTCCATCGCATAAATGTTGGAAACGATATCAGCGATATTGACAAGCACTTCTTGTTCTTCCTCGATCCGTTGACCGTATTTTTGCACCGCTAAGCCAGCGACCATCAAAGCGATCTTTTTCGCGTTGCGCACCAAATATTTCTCTTGCTCAAGCACCCCTGAACCCGGTTCCTCGGCCGTCATCATCATGAGCTCTTCTTGCAGCTGTTGCGCTTTTTGGAAGAGCGGCAGCTCGCCTTTCATGGCTTTTTTCAAATACATGCCCGGCACGAGCAGGCGGTTGATTTCGTTCGTCCCTTCAAAAATGCGGTTAATGCGCGAATCGCGATAAGCGCGCTCGATTTCATACTCTTGCATAAAGCCGTAGCCGCCGTGAATTTGTACCCCTTCATCAACAATGTAATCGAGCACTTCAGTGGAGAAAAACTTGTTCAATGAGCATTCGATCGCATATTCAGCGATGGACTTGGCAATTTCTTTGCCGTCCTTCGCTTTTTCCGCATCAAGCAAGCCCATCCGTTCATCGAACAAACCGACCGTGCGGTAGACGGAGCTTTCCGCCGCGTACAGCCGCGCTGCCATCGTCGCGAATTTTTCTTGCGTCAGCGTAAACTTCGAAATCGGTCGCTTGAATTGCTGGCGTTGGTTGGCGTATTTCAGCGTGATTTCAAGCGCCCGTTTCGCCCCGCCGACCGCCCCGAGACCGAGTTTATAGCGGCCGATGTTCAAAATGTTGAAGGCGATGACATGGCCTTTGCCGATTTCACCGAGCACGTTTTCTTTCGGCACCGGCACATCTTGCAAAATGAGCGTCCGTGTTGACGAGCTTTTAATCCCCATTTTCTTTTCTTCCGGACCGGTTGAGACGCCCGGGAAGTCGCGCTCGACGATGAACGCGGTGAAATGCTGGCCGTCCACTTTCGCGTAAACGACAAACACATCAGCGAAGCCGGAGTTGGTGATCCATTGTTTTTCACCGTTTAAAATGTAATGCGTCCCTTCGGCGTTCAATTTCGCCGTCGTTTTTGCTCCAAGCGCGTCGGAACCGGAGCCCGGTTCGGTTAAAGCGTAAGCGGCAATCTTTTCTCCAGTCGCTAAATACGGCAAATATTTTTGTTTTTGTTCTTCCGTACCGAACAAGACAATCGGCAGCGATCCGATGCCGACGTGCGCCCCGTGCGAAATGGCGAAACCGCCGGCCGGCGCCATATGTTCGGCAATGATGGCAGAGCTCACTTTGTCCAGTCCTAACCCACCGTACTCCTCCGGGATATCGGCGCTTAACAGCCCAAGTTCGCCCGCCTTGCGAAGCAGTTTCACCGAGCGGTCAAACTCATGGTTTTCGAGATGCTCGAGCTGCGGAAGCACTTCGTTGTTGACGTACTCTTCCGTTGTCTTGGCGATCATTTGATGCTCATCGGTGAAATCTTCCGGCGTAAACACACGCTCCGCCGGAATGTCCTCAATTAAAAAGCTGCCGCCTTGAATCGCATTTTCGACCGTTTTTGCCATTGTTTCTTTTCCTCCCCCAAATATCGTGTGATTGCCCGGGCGGCAGCGCCGCCCGCTTCATTTTCTATTGACTTCACATCACAGCAGTTCAAAGACGCCTGCGGCCCCCATGCCGCCGCCAATGCACATCGTAACAATGCCGAACTGGACGTTGCGGCGCCGCATTTCGTAAAGCAACGACAAGGTCAACTTCGCGCCAGTGCAGCCGAGCGGATGGCCAAGCGCGATCGCCCCGCCGTTGACGTTGACGATCTCTTCATCGAGACCAAGCTCGCGAATGACTTGGACCGATTGAGACGCGAATGCTTCGTTTAACTCGATCAGGCCGATATCGGACAGCTCAAGACCGGCCAGTTTCAACGCTTTCGGCACAGCCGCGACCGGACCGATCCCCATCACTTCCGGCGGCACGCCGGCGACGGCGAACGAACGAAACTTGCCAAGCGGCTTCAAGCCGAGCGATTCTGCTTTTTCGCGATCCATGACCATCACCGCCGCGGCCCCGTCGCTCATTTGCGACGCGTTTCCTGCCGTGACCGTGCCATTGACGGCAAACGCCGGGCGCAGTTTCGCGAGCGTCTCCATGTTCGTGTCCGGGCGCACCCCTTCATCTTGCGTAAAGACCACTTTCTCTTCGACGAGTTTGTTGTTTTCTACTTTGCGCACCGTCACTTCTACTGGTACGATTTCCTCATCAAATTTCCCCTCGGCCAGCGCTTTCGCCGCCCGCTGATGGCTGCGCACAGCAAACGCATCTTGGTCCTCACGGCTGACGCCGTACTTTTTCGCCACTTGCTCGGCCGTATGCCCCATCGACATGTAATATTCTGGCGCTTCTTCCGCCAAGCGGGCATTCGGGCGGACGACATGCCCCATCATCGGGACCATGCTCATCGATTCGACTCCGCCGGCGATGACCGTATCGGAATGACCAAGCATCACCCGTTCAGCTGCATAGGCGATCGCCTGCAAACCGGACGAACAATACCGGTTGATCGTGATCGCCGGCACGGTATACGGCAGACCGGCGAGCGCCCCGATGTTGCGGGCGACATTGAGTCCTTGCTCCGCCTCCGGCATGGCGCAGCCGATAATTAAGTCATCGATATTCCCGTCATAGTTTCCTGCTCGTTTTAGCGTTTCTTTGACGACAAGCGCTCCCAAATCATCCGGCCGCACATGAGCGAGCGTCCCTTTTTTCGCTTTCCCGACCGGTGTGCGCGCTCCTGCGACAATCACCGCTTCTCTCACGCCAATCCCCCCTCAACATTCATCCGCCTTAGTTGCGGAGCGGTTTTCCTTTGACAAGCATATGTTGCATTCTCGCTTGCGTCTTTGGCTCGCCGATCAAGCTTAAAAACGCTTCGCGCTCAAGGTCGAGCAAGTATTGTTCATCCACTTCCGTTCCGTATGGCACGTTGCCGCCAGCCAAGACGTACGCCAGCTTTTTGGCAATTTTCAAATCGTGCTCGCTAATGTAGCCGGAATGGAACATCGATTGCGCGCCAAGCAACATGGCGGCATAGCCGCTTTCGCCGGCCACCGGCACTTTCTTCCTTACAGGCGGGCGATAGCCGTCTTCATATAAGGCGAGCACCGCTTGTTTCGCTTCGTAAAGGAGATGATCGCTGTTCATCGTAATGCCATCGCGGCTGTTTAAGAAGCCGAGCTCACGCGCTTCAGCCGCTGACGTCGACACTTTCGCCATAGCGATCGTTTCAAACGTTTTGGCAGCCACTTTAACATAATCGACATCCGCACCGTTTGGCAGGCTGTTCAACCGTTTGATGTACAACTCCTTGTTGCCGCCGCCACCCGGAATCAAACCGACGCCGACTTCCACAAGCCCCATGTACGTCTCGGCCGCTGCCTGGATGTGAGAAGCTGCCAAGCTCACTTCCGCCCCGCCGCCTAACGTCATGGCAAACGGTGCAACGACGACCGGCTTCGGATTGTACTTCATCTTGAGAAGCGCTTGCTGGAACTGCCGAACTGCCAGTTCGAGTTCAAAGAAGTTTTCGTCCTGCGCTTCCATCAACATCATCGCGAGATTCGCGCCGACGCAGAAGTTTTTCCCTTGGTTGCCGATGACAAGTCCTTTGTAGTTGCGGTTCACTTCATCAAGCGATTCGTTGATCATTTGCACGATGTCGGTGCCGATCGCATTGTTCGGTGAATGGAACTCAAGGAGCGCCACGTCATCACCGAGATCAATGAGGCTTGCGCCGGCGTTTTTCTTGATGACGCCGCGCGTCTCTTTCAGACGACGGATATGAACGATTTTTTCGTTTTCTTCCACTACTTTATAGCCGTCAGGCGCATAATAGAACAATTGGCCGTTCTCCGTTTTATAGAACGCCGTGGCGCCATCGGCAAGCATATTTGTAATCCATGCCGGGATGTCACGCCCTTCAGCCTGCATTTTCCGCACCGACCGTTCCAATCCGATCGCATCCCACAATTCAAACGGGCCTTGTTCCCAGCCGAACCCCCATTTCATCGCTCGGTCGATCGCCACGATGTCATCAGCGATCTCACCGACGAGCTGAGCGGTATACAGAAGCGTCGGCGCGATGATGTTCCATAAAAGCGTGCCCGCGCGGTCACCGTCGGCGTACACGAGCGTTTGCAGCTTGGCGGACGCACCCTTTGCCTGCTTCGCCATCTCCACCGCCGGCGTGACCAACTTTTTGCGTGGTTCGTATTGCATCGTGATGTAATTGAGCTCGAGAATGTCTTTTCCTTGTTTGAGGAAAAAGCCTTGTCCGGATTTGCTGCCGAGCCAGCCGTTTCCAAGCATCGCTTTCATGAACTCCGGCACGCGGAACGCATCTTTTTCTTCTCCCTCGACGTTTTCATACACGTTGTTCGCAACATGTACAAACGTATCGAGTCCGACAACATCAAGCGTGCGGAACGTTGCGCTTTTCGGCCGTCCGATCAGCGGTCCAGTGACTGAATCGACTTCACCAACGCTATACCCGCCTTCCATCATCTCACGGACCGTGACAAGCAGCCCATACGTGCCGATCCGGTTGGCGATAAAGTTCGGTGTATCTTTCGCCATGACGACGCCTTTGCCGAGCACCTCCTCGGCGAACGTTTTCATATAGGCGACGACATCCGGGTCTGTCTGCTCGGTCGGAATAATTTCCAGCAGCTTTAAATAACGCGGTGGGTTGAAAAAGTGCGTGCCTAAAAAATGCTTTTGAAAGTCCTCCGAACGCCCTTCCGCCATCGCTGCAATCGAGATGCCGGACGTGTTCGAGCTGACGATCGTTCCCGGCGTCCGCACTTCATCAACGCGGGCCAACACACTTTTTTTCACGTCTAAGTTTTCAACGACGACTTCAATAATCCAATCGACTTCAGCGAGCCGATGGAGATCATCTTCAAAGTTGCCCGTTTCGATGAGCGCAATGTTGTCTTTCGCCATGAGCGGCGCTGGTTTTTGTTTCAACAGTTTTTGCAGCGCTTGATTGGCGAGACGGTTGCGCACTTGTCGATGCTCAAGCGTCCATCCTTTCGCTTCTTCTTCCTTCGTTAATTCCCGCGGCACAATGTCAAGCAACAGCGTTGGGATGCCGACGTTTGCCAAATGAGCGGCAATGCCCGAGCCCATGACGCCAGACCCAAGCACAGCAGCGCGCCGAATGCGTTTCACCATTCCTGTTCCCCCTTACACCATTGAATGAGCCGTCATTCATTTTTCGGTGAAAAAAATAAATCTGAAAACGTTCTCTACACTTAAATATATAGTATGTTATTAATTTTCGCAATATATTTGCTGCACATTTTTTCCCACATCGCAGCTCGGTTTTTGTTCATACTAGGAAAAGGAGGTGAAGGTGATGGCTCGGTTGAAAAAAAATCCGTCAAAAGGCGGCGTTAGCGCAGCAAGCGTGAAAGGAAACGCCGGCCCGACGGTTGAAGCGGACGGCGGCGGCAAACAGACAAGCCAAAACCAACAGTATAAAAAGCACAATATGCAAGGGGACTAAACGCCGGCGGCGTTTAGTCCCCCTCTGATGCATAACGCAGGGAAGTCATCGGCCAAAGCCGATCGTACCAACAAAGGCGGCGCTCCCGCCGCCCTCCGCCTCCCCTACTTCCGAATAATCCCTTTTAAGACGAACGCTACATTGGCCGGACGCTCAGCAAGCCGGCGCATAAAATAACCGTACCAGTCCGTTCCGTACGGGACGTACACACGCATCGTATACCCCTCGCGCACCAGCTCGATTTGGCGCTCCGGGCGGATGCCGTATAGCATTTGAAACTCGAACTGGCTGTTTGGAATGTTGTATTCCTTAACAAGCTGCTTTGTATATTCAATGATGGCGTCGTCATGCGTCGCCACCGCCGTATAGTTGCCGTTAAGCAAATGTTGTTTAATGATCTTTTTAAAATTTTCATCCACATCTTTTTTTTCTGGGAACGCCACTTCCGGCGATTCTTTATATGCCCCTTTGACGAGACGCAAATTCGGGCGGTATGACTTTAAATCTTCAATATCTTTTTCGGTTCGGTATAAATACGCCTGCAGCACCGTGCCGACGTTATCGTACTCTTTTTTCAACTGTTTAAAAATATCGAGCGTCTTTTGGCAGCGCGAGTAGTCTTCCATATCAATCGTCACAAACACGCCACGCTGCTTCGCCACATCTAAAATGCGGCGCATATTGCGCATCACAAGGTCATCGGAAATATCAAGCCCCATCGATGTCATTTTCAACGACAGTTGCGAATTTAATTTCTCCCGGCTAATCGCCTCAATCGCCTCAAGACAGTGCCTTGCCATCTCGTTTGCTTCCCGCTCATTGTCGACAAACTCCCCTAAATAGTCGACCGTGACGGCTAACCCTTTTTCGTTTAGCTGGCGGATGACACGCACCGCATCATCAATCGTTTCGCCGGCGACAAATCTTGAAGCGCCGAAGCGGAGGCCGTATTGCTTCGCCAACTTCGTCAACGTTTTATTTTTCGACAGGAACAAGAAAAAGTCTCGCATTAGCTGCTCCACAGTTGTAAGCCCCCTTGTTTGAAAACGCATTCACATCTTTATTGTACCACGTTTTCACGTCATTGAATATGTTTTTTCCCTGCTGTTTATTTTTTATTTGTGTATAATTTTCCACTCACTGGATAATCTACAAGCGAACAATGAGTGAAAGGAGCAAAAGACGATGCAGCAGCAACCACAAATGAATCCACAAACGGCGATGCCGCAACCGCCGCAAATGGTGTCATCGAAAGACGCCATGTATTTTTCCGATATGATGTCGTGGAATTTGCTGGCAGCCAAAAAAGCGCACTTTTTCGCCTCGCAATGCCGCGATCCCGAGGTGGCGCAGGCGATCGAGCGCGCCGGACAAATGCATCAGCGCCATTACAATATGATTTTGCGCCATTTACAAAACCCACCGCAACCGCCAGTCATGTAATAAGGAGGAGCGTCGCATGAACACAAGACAAGTGCAAAATCCAGAAACACAAGTGCCAAAAACACCGCAAATGAATGAGCGCGACTTTTTGAACGATATGTTGGCGACGGAAAAGTATATGACGTTGTCCTACAGCGTGTTTTTGCATGAGGCGAGCAACCAACCGTTATATCAAGATATGATGAACATTTTTACAGAAACGCAAAATTGCCAGCGTGAATTGTTCAATTTAATGTTCAAAAAAGGTTGGTACAAGCTCGAAGCAGCCGATCCGCAAAAGCTTCAACAAACATACCAACAGTTCCAAGGATATACAAACCAGTTCCCTTATCAAGGAAATCAACTGCAGTGAAGGGAACAAACGGGGATGCCCGCTATTGCGTGCGGACATCCTCTTTCACGTCTGAAAAGCAGAAATTCTGAACACGAAGGGGGAGAGGGATGACAGCTCCACCTCCATCCGTATGGACAACACTGCAAATATTAGGGAGCTCGACGGATTTCCAAACAAAAGTGTACCGGAACGATACAGCCGGTCTCTATCTATGGGTGTCGTATGTCGAGCCGATGGTTGATATGGAATTTGTTGCTCGCTCTATTTTTCCTTACTTGTTTCATTGTCCGTTTTCATCTTTAGAAGAGATCCACCGAGCTCTTCCAATCGACGATGCATATATTTCTAGCGACCCTAATAATGTGAAGGAAAAATTGCTCGAGGGATATTTATTCATCCGCCTTCATGAAACGGACGAAACCGGGCTGCTCGTAAAGGCGCAAAAAACATTGGAGCGTGCACTCACCGTTCCCGAAGTAGAATTTAGCGTCGTTGGTCCGAAAGAGTCGTTTATTGAATCGTTGGAAACGAATTTATTTTTATTGCGCAAACGAATTCCGATCGACCGTTTGACGGTCAAAATGACAACGGTCGGAACGTTGTCAAAAACGAAAGTGGCGGTTGTTTATATTGATGGCATTGCCAATCCCGACAACGTCCAAACGGTTCTTCAGCGCATCGAGGAAGTGGAATTTGACGAGATCATTGACAGCTCTTATATCGTGCAAATCATTTCGGACAATCGACACTCTCCCTTTCCGCAGCTGCTCGATACGGAGCGCCCGGACCGAGTCGCTGCCGTACTGGCCGAAGGAAAAGTGGCGATTATGGTAGATGGATCGCCACACGTATTGATCGGTCCAACGACGTTAGTGGAATTTTTTTCATCCTTTGAAGACTACTTTCTCAATTGGACGGTCGCATCGTTTTTCCGTCTCATCCGCCTGTTTTCGGTCACCTTTTCTATTTTGATTACGCCGATGTATGTAGCGACGTTGAACTATCATTACGAATTGATTCCAAAAGATTTACTCGGCACCTTAATTACATCGAGAAGGGAAATTCCGTTCCCGCCTATTTTGGAAGTGCTGTTTCTCGAACTGACGATTGAGCTATTAAGGGAGGCCGGGGCACGGCTCCCCACAAAAGTCGGCCAAACGATCGGTATCGTCGGTGGGATTGTCATTGGAACCGCTTCTGTTGAGGCCGGTTTGACAAGTAATGTTTTGCTCATCTTAGTGGCGCTCGCCGCATTGGCTTCCTTTACTACCCCCGTTTATAAAATCGGGAACACGATTCGCTTGATGCGTTTTCCATTTATCCTGTTCGCCGAGATATGGGGGCTGCTTGGCGTTGCCTTTTGTTTTTGTATTATCGTGACCCATCTGCTTTACTTGACTTCGCTCGGGCGTCCGTTCCTTTCCCCTTTATATCCGCCGCGTTGGCGGGATTTAAAAGACGCGTTGGTCCGCCTGCCGTTTACAAGCCAATCCAAACGGCCGGAAACATTGCGAACCGAGCAGCCCATTCGCTTTGATGGGAAAAAGGCAAAACAAAAACGAGACATCGACGAGTGAAAACTGATAGGAGGACGACGATGGCTTCTGTTGCCGAACGTCTACAAGTTTCACCTTTCATGACTTTTTTTATCATTATGTCCATGCAAATCGGTATCGGAGTGCTCGGGTTTCAACGGATCATCGCGGAAACCGCCGGACATGATGCGTGGATTTCCGTCCTGCTGGCCGGCGCTTCGTCCCATCTCATTCTCATCTTGATATACTGGCTGTTGCAACAAGCAGATGGCGATTTCGTCCTCCTTCATCAACGCCTTTTCGGCCGTTGGGTTGGAGGAGTCCTTTCGTTATTGCTTGTCCTTTACTTTGCCATCATGCCGTTTGTCGTTTTGAGCACATATATCGAAGTGGTTCAAGTATGGATGTTTCCTGACTTGAAAACATGGGAATTTTCCCTCGCATTGTTTCTTCTTTGTTTATACATTACGTTTGGCGGATTCCGGATCGTTGTCGGCATTTGCTTTTTTTGCCTGATCATTCCGAGCTATTTAGTGTTTACCTTTTGGTTTGTCCTTGATTATAGCGACTTTTACCAGTTACTTCCGATCTTCGATCATTCCCCTTCAGCCATTTTGAAGGCAGCGAAGCAAATGACATTGACGATGCTCGGATACGAAACGGTTTTGTTCTTTTACCCTTTTATAAAAGGCGGAAAGCAATCGGCCAAATGGGCGCATGCTGCCGTACTGACGACGACATTGTTTTATACGTTGCTTACCATATTGACGTTGGCCTACTTTAGTGAAAACCAACTGCAGCGGCAAATTTGGCCGACGTTAATGATGTGGAAAGTGGTTGAATTGCCGTTTATTGAACGCTTCGAATATATCGGCATCGCCAACTGGCTGCTGATTATTTTGCCGAACATCTGCTTAGGCTTATGGTGTTCCTCACGTATATGCAAACAACTTTTTTCGATTCGCCAAAAAATGGCTTTACTAGTCATTACAACGATTTGTTTTTTCTGTACGTTATGGATTGACGACCGCGCCGAAATCGATTTCGCCAACACCATTTTAAACAGAGCCGGTTTTTATTTTCTCTATATATGGATTCCTTGCCTCGCAGGCATCACGTATATCGTAAAGAAAGTGAGAGGAAACGTATGAGCATGCGGACCGCTCTGTTGATTGGGGTCACCGTTGTCCTCCTTTGTGGCTGTGTTCGCAAAGAAATTTTGGATGATATCAATATTGAAAGCGCGGTCGGATTTGATGAGGCAGGAAAAGAGAAAATTCGGGGAACCATTGTCATTCCCGTTTACAAAAGAGGGGAGACAGCGAACAAAACGTTGACAACGGTTTCCTCCACAGCGAAAGACGTGCTTGAAGAACTGCAATACAAAACATCCGAGCCACTCGTCAGTGGAAGCATTGAGATCGCCTTGTACGGAAAGCAACTAGCCAAACAAGGAATTTTTCCTTTTATCGATCAATTCCGTCGTGATGCAAGCATCGGGACGAGACTGTATTTAGCAGTGGTCGATGGGACGGCCAAACATTTGCTAGAAGGAAATTACGGCCGGCAAGGAAACGGTATTTATCTCTCCAACTTACTAAAACAAAATATAGAGCGGCGCGATTTGCCAAAAACCAATTTACATTTATTTTTAAAAACGTACTATGCTGATGGAAAAGATCCTTTTTTACCCTATATACGCCGGGTTGGTGAAGATGTACAAGTGATTGGCGTTGTTCTCTTTCGCGGCGATCGGGTAGTCGATACAATTGGGCAAAGTGACATGTTCTACTTTAAAATCGTAGCTGACGGCTATAGTGAAGGCACCCATACGGTCCGATTAAACAATAAAAAATACGTATCAATTAAAAATATCTCGACAAAACGGACCATTTCCTTTTCAGGGCCAAAAACTCGTCCGCATATTCATGTTCATATTGCTCTTGAAGGAATCGTACGCGAATATAAACATGGGCCGTTCACGTCCGCTGTCCGCCGGTCTGTCGAAAAAACGTTTGAACAACAAATTCGTTCGCAAACGGAGGCGCTTCTCCGTCGTTTTCAAGAAAAGCAAATCGATCCGATCGGCTTCGGTGATCTGGCCGCGAGCCGTTACCGCCAGTTTCGCCACCGCGATTTTTATAAGCATTACAGCCAACTTCCGATCCGTATCACCGCTGACGTGACGATTCGCGACACCGGAATCATCGAATAAGCATCCCTGTTTGACCGACGGGATGCTTATTCTTCATGGCTCGTTTTAATACCACCAGCCCGGATACGGTGGATACGGCGGATATGGCGGGTACGGATAAAACGGACGCGGGGTGAGGGCACCACCGATCAATCCACCTAAAAACCCGCCGATCAAAGGAGCACCGAACAACAAACCTGGAAATGGCATCTCTCTTTCTCCTTTCCTCCATGAATAAGAATGCGGTACTTTATTCATATGCGCACAATAAAAAAAGAGGGTGGGCTGTCCGCCCAACCCCTTCTCCTTTTTTTCACCACCAAATCGGGCCATACGAATACGGATAGAAATACGGCGGGAACAATGTGCTGCCGAGCAATCCGCCTAAGAACCCTCCAAAAAACGGCGAGCCAAAAAACGGATATCCAAACGGTCGCCCAAAGCCCCAGGGTCTCCCAAAGCCCCATGGGCGCCAAACGCGTGCATCGGCCATCTCGATATGGTTCACTTTTCTTCCCTCCTTCCCTTAGTCTCACTGTATGTATGATAAACACCCGTTGTTTAGGCTCGCACCCAATCGCCCAAAAAGAAACAGGCGACTATCAAGCCGCCCCAGCCTACATCAGTTCTACACGCACTTGTTCTGACAAACAGGCGATCGAGTCAAACAAAATGCATACGGCCTCATCCATTTCTGCTTCACTCATAGAGAGCACCGGGATGAACATCAATACCGGACCGAGCGGACGGATGATCAATCCGCTTGGGCGCGCCTCAAGAATGATGCGAATCACAACCATTGCGGTGCGCGGAAAAATGGCTTTCGTCGCTCGGTCTTTGACGATTTCGATGCCGCACATCAATCCTTTTTGCCGACTTCAGCATCTCATATAGCATTTCTAGCCAATGGAAGGCAGGAGTGCTTCGCACGTTCGTACGAGTGGGTAGTCGCCAGCTCCCGCTTCACACTTCATCAGAAGTGAAGCGGGAGGCGTTGACACCAATCTGGTTCCGCAAACGCTTTCCCATCTTCAGCCACCCCAATTTAAACAAATTGACGCTCATCCCAAGACGTTCAAACGCCAGCGCGAACATGGACGTGACGACGGTTTTTCCGCCCCTATTCCGGTAATAGAGGCCGTCTTTCCCATTTCCCCCCCTTTGCAGTTGGTTTTTATTTTGACGATACCACTCATTTTGTTAATCTTTAATTTATATAAGTTTACATACAAGTAAGAGGCAGCCTGTACCCGCCTCTTACTCCTCTTCGTTCAACAAAGCGAATAAGTGTGGCAGCTCCTTGTCATGTGTCACTGCCTCCCACCGATGTAGGCTTTGCACTTCTTCATTTTCCAATAAAGAAGCCAACATCCGCACAGCTTCAACAATATGAGCTCCTTTATTCAACATGACACATTGCGCCTGCTTCCCTAACGATACATCCGAGATTTCCGCACGCGCTGGCATCCCCTTTTTCGCTAGCTGTTCAAGCACTTGCGTCGCCCAAATGACCGGAACATGAGCCGCCCGGCATAGCGCCAAAATCTCTTGCTGGGTGACGGCCATATGTTCAAATCCGACTTCAAGCGCTAAGTCACCGCGGGCGATCATCACACCGAACGCCGGGAGCTTTAACCCTTCAAGCAAAATGCGGGCTAAGTTTTGGAGCGCCTTCCTCGTTTCAATTTTCACAATCACCGGGAGCGAAGAAGCCCCGTGCTTTGAAAGCAAGCGATAAAGCTTCCGCAAGTCATAAGGTGTATGGACAAATGACAGTCCGACCATATCGGCATGCTTAGCGATGAACGGAATCAATTCAAGATCGCGGTCGGTAAGCCGCGGAACGGTCAACTGGATGAACGAGTCAGGAAGATGAATGCCCGTCCCTTGCTTGATCGTTTTCTGCTTTCCTCCATCGGCAATGACTTTTGCCTCGATGCACCATTCATGAACCTTGACGACCCTGGCTAAAATTTTGCCATCGTTTAAATACAACCGATCTCCCGCCCGCACGTTGCGCCATGCTTTCGCCAATGTGGTTGTCATCTTTACGCCTTGTTCGGCCTTTGCAGCCGCAAATTGGGCTTCATCGAAATAAATGTAGAGTGTCGTTCCAGTTTTGACAAGTGCTTTCATCGGAATGAACAACGTGGAAGAAAGAGTAAACGATACCGACCCGCCCCACAATTTCATCCCATTTTGCACATAGGCCGTTCGCGAAAGCAGAACTTTAAAACAAGACGGTCCTATCTGTTCCATCACCTTCAATTTTCGTTTTTTCCCACGCACATCATTGAAAAACAGTTCGTCCCCTTGTTCCACAACTGCTTCCTCTTCAGCCGTCAACTCCAAGATGAACGAAACATCATGAGGAAGCGGGGAAAACAGGTTGGAAGAGTCGAAAGAAATGATACCGACCAACGGTTGAACCGACTCTCCATATTCATTTTTCTGTACTGCCAACTTCACCGGTCCTGTATTCACGGCAAGACGGTCGACCCGAATCTTCGGGCCCGGTAAATCCATGTAGATGCGGCAGCGCTTTCCCAACAGTTGTTGTTGCAAACGCTCTTCCGCCTGACGGATGACAGCGGCCAACGTCTCCCATGTTTCCGGCGAACCGTAGGCGCAATTAATACGGGCAATGTCCATGCCGTACAAAAGCAACCGCTCCACGATGTCCGGATGATCGATCCACGCTTCGTCCATCGTCACCATGATGCGTGTCCGCCGGGAATGGCCCCGTGGGCCAAACATGGCTTCCACCTGTTCATCAAGCAGCCGTTTCGCTTCTCTTCTTTTCACCTTTCGGATCTCTTCCCTACGATCAAACGGCGTGCGCAAATAAGTCAAAAACTGTTCCATGGCCGCGATGAGATGAGATTCTTGCCCAGCGAGCAGCAAGCCCTCTTCTTCAAGTGCCTCCATTAAATCTAACGGCATATGCTCGTTCATATATAAATAAGCAAGCAACTGATCCCGGCTTTCTTCACGGGATGAAAGTGGAAAATGTTTTCGTTTTTGTGCGACCCATTCGACCAACGCGTGGTAAAAGGCGGCTAATCGGGCACCTAAATCCCGTTTGTCGTGCATTCGTGGCACCAACCCTCGTGAAAAATGCGGTTTTATTTCTATATATTCGCCGCCGCCAAAAATCAGGACAGAAAAAAAACCGACGTCATTCGCCGGTTTTCCACTTGAACACTATTACGTCCTTTTTCACCATACTATTTTTGAACAACCAATTTCATTCCACATTGACAAAGCAACGAATGCTTCAGCCGCCGTATAGGCTGATGGCATTGTTCACAAATCTTCGTTTTACTCATTCGTGCTTCTCTCCTTTGTCATCCCCCTCTGCTTTCTATTATACACACAACTTTATTTAAAGTAAATATAATTTGATAATAAATATCATTTTATAAAACAAATCGTTTGGACTATGTTTCCAACTATGCTACACTGTTTATAGTGTTAATATTCAAACAAAAGGAGGCTGTAAACATGTACGACATTGCCATCATCGGTGCCGGACCGGCAGGAGCGAGCGCCGCGCTTTTCACCGCTAAGGCAGGCAAGAAAACAATCGTGTTTGACAATGATAAAAGCATCACCAAGCGCGCTTGGATCGAAAACCATTATGGCGTCCCGGAAATCAGCGGTCCCGATTTAATCGAAACGGGCAAAAAACAAGCGGCCAAGTTTGGTGCGAACCTAGTGACAGCGCAAGTGACGGACATTCAAAAAACAGAGAGCGGATTCCGGCTCGACACCGACAACGGTTCATATGAAGCGAAACATGTCATTTTCGCTACCGGAGTGGCCACCGATCTGGCAGAAAAAATCGGTCTGCGCACGAAACCAGCCACCGAACCGCGCATTAAAACTGTCATTGCCGTCGATGAAAACGGCAAAACGAACATCGACGGCATTTGGGCGGCCGGCACCGTGGCGGGCACTAGCGTTCATACGATCATCACCGCCGGCGACGGCGCCAAAGTCGCCATTAACGTTATTAGCGAACTGAACGGCGAACGGTATGTCGACCACGATGTACTGAAAAAATAGCAAAAAAGGCTGTCCGAAAAAAGTTGCCTTCCTTCTATCGATGCATTGAGCGCATATAGACGATGAAAAAGAGGATGTCCCAAAAGTGTTCGCATAGCGTTCGCTTTTGGGACACTTTTTTGGATAAAAAAGAAGAAAACCGTTCCTCTTTTGGTATAATAGAGTCACCACAACCCTACCAAAGAAAGGACGGTTTT
>Ga0207870_100154_pt1 | contig 69274 bp, 69 predicted proteins | sample CeladaPassage60B_FD_187477 | JGI IMG/M metagenome (GOLD analysis project Ga0207870, IMG submission 187477) | Cellulose-adapted microbial communities from the Joint BioEnergy Institute, USA - Passage3 60B (SPAdes) (version 2) | ecosystem: Engineered > Bioreactor > Continuous culture > Unclassified... | reverse complement strand
CCGGAAACGGCGCAGATGATGATCGCGAACCCGTTGCGTGGCGGTGGCGTGATGCGCCTCTTCGCGACCCACCCCTCGACCGAGGAGCGGATCGCGCGGCTCCAAGCGATTGCGCGGCAGATGGGGCGCTATTGAGCGGGCACCGAGGTGCGAAGCAGTGCAGCAGCAAAGCAGCAAGGAAGCGGGTGCAGGGGTGTGCCTGCGCACCTCGGTTTCAGCGATGAAAATTCCAGATCAGCGGCGAAAGGTCCAGAGGCGGTTGGCAAAATAGTGCCAGAAAAAGAGGGTTCCGGTCACCGCAACCTGCGCCGGAAGGTAGGGTAGGTTCGCCCATGCGGTCGCCGCGAAGATCAGAAACGTATTGAGTCCCCAGCCGCTTGCCGCGACCGTGAGGAATTTGGCGACAGCTTCGCGATGGCGGCTCCGGGTTTCGGGAAAGACCCAGCACCGAGCCAAGAGGTAATTGACGAGCGCGCCGACGAGAAAACCGAGCGCAGTTCCTTCGGTCGGCGTCCGGTGCGCCCATTCGACCAGCGCGATCAATACCGCGTAGTGAGCCGCGGTGCCAAACAGACTGGCGAAGGCGAAGTGGGTGATGCGTTTCAGGTTCGGGGGTAAGCTGTGCATCATCGAAACCGTTCGTGTCACCCGAAGCATCGCTTATGGGATTGGCGTGGTGAAGGGGCGGTCTTGACGCACCGCTTTGAGGACCGCTAGGGTTACGCCGCGACGAGCGACCGTCGCGATCGTTCTGCCGTCGAGCACATAGTGGCAGTTGTCGTGGGTGGTGGAGAGAAAGAGGTCGGCGTCGTCCCAATCATCGACGATCACCACGTTTGGCGGTAACCACGGTTCGATCTGAAACCCTTCGCCGCAATAGGCGAGGTTGGCGACCGTACCGGGAGGTTGCTGGGCCAGCCAAGCTTCGATCGCTGGGATCAAGGCGCGCGTGGCGTCACTCCAGTAGTCGGTTTCCCATGCAATATCAGCCTTTTCGAGGCCGCCAGCAAGGGTGTTGTAATAGACGTGTTCGTAAGGGTGGAGGGTGGCATTCACCCAGGCGAGCCAGAAGAGGTTCGCGCACCCCACAAGCGCTACGCCAGCCATTAGAACGCGGCGAGAACCGTGGGCCTTGCCAAGCGCTTCGCTTAGCGCAGCCCACCCGGCGGCCGAAAGGACCAGCAGCCAAGGAACGAGGAAGAGGAAATGGCGGATACCGTTGTAGAGCGGCGGACGTGTGGCGATAACATAGGCGAGTACGAAACACGCCGCAAAGACCACGACCCGCATGCGCGCTCGCCGTTTTACTGCGAATCGGCTTAGGTTTTTGCAACCGTAAACGCCAAAAAACCAAAGAAGCAAGCCAAGCAATACGCCTTCAGGCAGACGGACCAGCAAGTAGCGAAGCAGGTAAAAGCGGCTGACTTGGCTATTGAGTAGGCGCTCCCCGTCTTCCCAGGTATAGATATCGAACGCGAAATGGGAGAATTTGGTGAGCGCCAGCCAGAGGTGGTCCCAGCCCATGACGCTCCACGGCCAGGCAAACGCGGTAATCGCCAGCGCAACCGCACACCCGGGGAGCAGCGACCCGAGCCAGTCAGGGATCCGGTGTGCGAGTGTTCGCAGCCTCGTGCCCCACGGCGGGTTCTCGCTGAAAAACCCATCGGCTGGCGGGGTTTCGGCGCAGGGGCGTGGCCAGAGGGTGTTGATCACGAGCCCGGCAGCGAGAAAGAAGGGGATGAGCACGGCGCCGACGCGGATGCCGAGGGCGATCCCCGTGGCGAACCCCCAGAGGAGCACGTGGCGGAGCGCCAGTCGCTCCGGGTGGTCCGCCAGACGTACGGTGTAGTAGAGCGCCCAGACCATCGCCGCAGCAAACGGAATATCCTTGGTGTGGGTGAAGATCGCGCCCCAGAACGGTCCGGTTAGCAGGGTAAGCGCAAGGGCGATCACTTCGCCCGTTTTGCCGGCAACGAGCCGAGCCAGCCGCGCCGTGCCCCAGAGCGCCAGGAGGCCAAAGGTTGCGGTGAGGAGGTGGCGCCACGGCCACCATTCCCAGCCGAACGCGCGTGTTCCCGCCGCAGCGATGAGGTCGAAGAGCCCGCCGTAGAGATAGAGATTGCTGAACGAGAGGAAGGTCTTGTCGGTGGTGCCCGAAAGCCAGAAATCCCAGAGGAGCTCGCCGTAGGTGTGCTGTACCCATTCGTCGTTGCTGGGGGTATGGCGGTTGTAGCCTTCGACGACGAAGGCGAGCGCCACCACCCAGAGCACAACGCGCGCGATCCGAATGGGTGAGAAGTGGTCGAGCTGTAAGCGCGCTCCCCCGCGCCCCAAGGCGTTACTCAGCGCGCCCATCATCTGGGTTCAGGTTGTTCCGGCTGCGCCGCAAAGCCGGCGCTGGGTGCGACGCCCGGGTCGGGGAGATTCGCGACTTCGCCCACCAGATAGAGCGGGCGCCGTTTCACTTCTTCGAAGACGCGTCCCAGATACTCACCCAGGACACCGAGGCTGATCAGTTGCACCCCGGAGAGAAAGAGGATCGCCACCATGATCGAGGCGTATCCCGGAACGTCGCGCCCGAAGACGAGGGTACGAACGATGAGGTAGAGCCCGTAGCTTCCCGAGAGTAGGGCAACAAACGCGCCGATGCTCGACCAGATGTGCAGCGGCAGCGTGGTGAAAGAGACGAGGCCGTCGATCGCGTACCGCCACAGTTTGCGCAGCGACCACGCGGAACGGCCTGCGTGGCGCGCTGCAGGTCGAAACGGGAGCGTCTGGTGGGTGAAACCAACCCAGTTCGCCAACCCTTTGAGGAAGCGCTTGCGCTCCGGAAGCGCGTTAAGGGCTGCGACCACCCGACGGTCGAGCAGCCGGAAATCGCCGCCGCCGGGGGTGAGCGCGACCTCGGAGATCGCTTGATAGAGGCGGTAGAAGAGTCGTGTGAGCGAGCGGCGCCACAGCGGGTCGGTCTCCCGGTCGGTGCGTACCGCGGTGACGACCTGAGCTCCTTGTTGCCACAGTGCGACCATCTGCGGGATCAATTCCGGGGGGTGTTGCAGGTCGGCGTCGAGGATCACGACCGCCTGACCGCGCGCGGCATGCAGTCCGGCGGCCATCGCCGCCTCTTTGCCGAAATTGCGTGCAAAACGGATCCCTTTGACGCGGCGATCGCGCGCGGTGAGACCGACGATTCCCTGCCAACTGGCGTCGCGACTCCCGTCGTCGACCAAAAGGATCTCCCAGCGATCCGGTTCGGGTTCCTGTGACGCTGCGTTTTCAAGTAGAGCGACAGCTGCGTCGAGCGCGGCGCTCAGGCGTTCATAGAGAAGCGGTAGGCCGTCTGCTTCGTTGTAAACAGGGACGATGGCAGAGAGAAGCGGTGTCATCTTACGGTAGACTCAGCACACGAACAAAGAGGGGTTTGCCCAGCCTATGACCCAAGAAAAGGAAAAAGTTCGCAACGGGGAAACGCGCGCTTCCGGTCGTCCGATCGTGCTCTGTGCCGACGATTTCGGGCTGGCCCCAGGCGTGAACGATGCGATTATAGAACTGATTGCCCAGGGAACGATTACCGCGACGAGCGTGATGCCGGGGCAGCCCTTTTGGCCTACTGGCGCATTGGTGCTGCGTACGGTGGCAGCGGGCCGAGCCGCGGTGGGTTGGCACGTGACCCTCACCGAACAGCAGCCGGCATTTACGCACGGACGGTTGGTCCGTTTCGGTCGGTTGCCGCCCCTCAAGGCGCTTCTTGCCCGTGCCTGGACGCGTACGCTGCCGCTTGCCGCGGTTCGGGATGAACTTACCGCGCAACTCGATGCGTTCGAGGATCGGTGGGGCGCGCCGCCCGCGTTCGTCGATGGTCATCAACACGTCCATCTGTTACCGGGGGTGCGGGAGGTGTTGCTGGAACTCTTGCTCGAGCGCTATTCCCCCACCACCTTTTGGGCACGCGACACGGTGGAACCGATCGCTGCGATCCGCGCGCGTGGGGTGGGGGTGGGGAAAGCGGCCTTTTTGTCGCGCTTGGGGCGGCGGTGGCGCACGCTTCTCGACCACCACGGCATTGCGCGCAACGACGGTTTTGCCGGTGCGCACGATTTCGCGGAGAAGCCGCCATTTCGCACCAAATTTCAGGCATTTTTGCGCCACGCGGGGCCGCGGCCGCTCCTTTTTCTCCACCCTGGGATTCCCGACGCACCGCTTGCGCAGGTCGAGCAGCTGGTTGCAGCGCGGGCCTGGGAATATGCCTATCTCAAGAACGACGCGGTTTGGAGCGATTTGGCGGCAGCAGGACTACGACCGGCGGCGCAGTGGTAAGCCGGGCGGTGGCGCAAGCCGACGGATACGGCGGCGATCCTGAGGAGAGCAACGGTCCAAAGGAAAGCAGCGGTTACCGCGTCGTCAAGCGCAGTTCGATGCGGCGGTTGCGCGCGTAGGCTTGCGGCGTGTCGCGCGGGTCGATCGGGTGGTATTCGCCGTAGCCGGTCGCGGCCAGGTGCTCGGGCGGGATACCGGCGTCGCGCAGAACCCGCACCACCGCCATCGCGCGTGCGGTGGAGAGCTCCCAGTTGGAGGGGTATTGCGGGGTGTTGATCGGGCGGCGGTCGGTGTGCCCTTCGATCTGCAACACCCAAGGGAGCGTGCGCGGGATTTTTGGCGCGAGCGCCTTGACCACTTGCGCCACCTGTTCGATCCGTTTTCGCCCTTCGGGGGTGAGTTCCGCCGAGCCGCTGGGGAAGAGGATGTCGTCGGCCAGTAAGAAGCGCTCGCCCTCGATGCGCACGTTGGGGTTGTTCTCGAGTGCTGCTTTGAGTTGCGCGAAGAGTTCGGAACGGTAGCGCTCCAACTCACGGATCCGCACGACGAGCGCCAAGTTGATCGTTTTTTCGAGTTCCACGAGTTTGCGCTCTTTCTCCGTTGCTTTCGCTTCCGCTGCGGCAAGCGCCGCATTGAGCGCGTCGAGCTGACGGTTGAGTTCGGCTAGGAGGCGCTCGAGTTCGCTCACTCGCGCGGTACGTTGCGCGATCTCTTCCCGGGCCGATTCGAGTTGCCGGCGCGCCGCGGCAAGCGCGTCGTCCTTTTCGCGCACCGCGGCTTGAAGTTGGGTTTTTTCGGCAGCGAGCACATCGCGCTCGGTTTCTAATTGCGCGATTTTCCCTTCGAGTTCTTTGCGAATCACGGTGTTGGCGTCGATCTCCCCCTGTAGCGCGGTCATACGCCCTTCGAGCTCCAATATCCGTTGTTGCGCGGCGTCGCGTTCGCGCTCAGTGGTGGCGAGCGTCGCTTTGAGTTGCGCGACGGTGGCTTCGAGCTTCTCTCCTTTCTCTTCGGCAAGTCCCAACTTCAGCGCCAATGCTTGGAGCTGTTGCTGAAGCTTGTCGATGACATCGTCGCGCTCACCGATCGCGAACGACAGCGCGAATTGGCCGAAGGTGAAGATCAGGAGCACGAAGGTGAGCGCGATGATGAGCGAAGTGGCCGCGTCAACGAAGCCGGGCCAGAAGTCGAACGGGCGTCGGTTCCTCAGGCGGGCCATCCGAGTATCCTCACCGCGGGGCGCGCAGGTTACTGTGCGCGCTCAACCCTTTGGCCAGGAGACGCAGTTCGTCGCGCAGTTCGTCGAGCTGCAACCGCTGTTGCGTCGGCAGTTGCGCCAGTTGCCGCACGAGCGCCCGCAGTTCGCCGTGGAGTTCGTTGACGGCTTCGATTTCGCGCGACTCACGGGAAAGCAGCGTCACCAGCCGCCCCACTTGGGCGTTGAGTTCCACGAGTTGCGCGGCGCTGTCGCGTTCAACCCCCTGCTGTTCTTGCATCAGGCGGCGTAATTTGTCGAGGCTTTCCGCGGTTTGGTCAAGGAGTGCAGCCAGATAGGCGGGCGTCGATTCCTCTTCGCTCCAACCGAAGTGTTTGAGGCGAACCCACCCGGCCAGCCACTCTTCCAGTTGGTTGGTGAAGCGGTTGGCGGCGTGGCCGGCTTGCAGGTCCAAGAGGCCCAAGAGGAGCGAGCCGGCAAGACCGAAAAGCGACGTGGAAAAGGCGGTACCCATCGCCCCGAGCGGCTCTTCGATCCGCGATTTGAGGGCCAGGAAAACCTGCAACGGGTCGCCACCCAATTCGAGCCCGGCAACGATTTCGGCCACCGCGCGGATGGTGCCGATCAGCCCCCAGAAGGTGCCCAGAAGACCCAGAAAGACCAAAAGACCGGTCAGGTAACGGGTGAGGTCGCGTTGCTCGTCGAGGCGGATCTGTACGCCGTCGAGGATCGCGCGCGCTGCGGTTGGCGTCAGTTGCATCGAACGGTGGTCGAGCGGAGTGAGTTGCCGTGCCAACGGCGCCAACAGTCGCGGCGGCGGAGCGCTCTCGTTGCGCGAAAAGGCCTGGAGCCAGCGGATTTCCCGGTTCAAGCGCGCCACTTGAAACATCGCGACCAGAATGCCGACCGCAAGCACCGCGACGATCACGCCGTTGAAGATCGGGTTGTAGCGAAACGCGGTTTCGAGCGGCACCCAGAAGACGGCGACGAGAATCGCCGCTTGCACCAGTACGAACCCCATCCAGAAGAGCGTTCGCCCTGGGCGCGCGAAATCGAGGATCAGCGGGTCGAGCGGGGTTTCGCGCGTTTCAACCGATTGCACCATCGTGATCCTCCTTTCGTGTCACGGCGCCAAGCGTTGCCGCTGCCACGTGCCGTTCGGCTGCAAGCGGTAGCAGATGCGGTCGTGCAGGCGGCTGGGACGTCCTTGCCAAAATTCCCAGTAATCGGGGATCAGGCGGTACCCGCCCCAGTGCGGCGGGCGGGGCGGATGCACCCCGTATTGTGCCGCAAAATGGGCTGCGCGTTCGAGCAGGAACGCGCGACTGGGGATTGGTTCGCTTTGTGGGCTGGCCCACGCGCCGATGCGGTTTGCGAGCGGCCGTTCGGCGAAATAGGCGTCCGACTCCGCGGCACTCACCTTTTCCACTCGCCCTTCGATCCGGACCACGCGCTCCAACTCGACCCAGTGGAACTGTAGTGCGGCAAAGGGGTTTTCCGAGAGTTCCCGCCCTTTTCGGCTATGATAGTTGGTGTACCAGACGAGCCCACGCGCATCCGCCGCTTTGAGGAGGACCGGGCGCGTAGCCGGGCGCCCAGACGCGCCGACGGTGGCAAGCGTCATCGCGTTGGGTTCAGGAACGTGGCAGCGCACGGCGTCGTCGAGCCAGCGGTGGAATTGCACGAAGGGGTCTGCAGCGATCTTGTCTTCGTCGAGGCTGTCGCGGTCGTAATCGCGACGCATCTGCGCGAGTTTGTCGAAAATCATGCGATTAGAAAGGGAGACCATGAAACGCGAACTGCAACATCTTACCCCCAAAGAGGCTCATGCGTTCCTGCAGGAACACCCTGAGGCGCTCTTCATCGATTGCCGCTCCGAGATCGAGTATTGGTTCGTCGGTCACCCCGTGGGGGCGGTGCATGTGGCGTGGGTCGAGGCGCCCCAATGGGCGCGCAACCCTCATTTCGAAGATCAGGTGCGGAAATTGGCGGGCGATGGACTCCACCGCCCGGTGGTGGTGATCTGCCGCAGCGGCAACCGTTCCGTGACTGCGGGTGAAGCCCTTTTGGCTGCAGGCTTCACCCATGTGATCAACGTGGTGCATGGGTTCGAGGGCGACCTGGACGAGCACCACCACCGCAGCAGCGTCAATGGATGGCGTTTCGATGGGTTGCCGTGGGAGCAGGGGTGAGCAACGTGATCGAGGTATGGTCAGGCGGAGTCTAACCCCAAGGGTGGCGTCGGAGCTGGATCGCTTCGGCAAGATGCGCCCCGCCGATTCGTTCACACCCCGCCAGATCGGCGATGGTACGTGCCACTTTACGGATACGGTGGTGGGCGCGGGCAGAGAGTTGGAGCCGCTCTGCGGCTTTCACAAGGAGCTCTTCGGCCGCAGGTTCCAACGGGGCAAAGCGGTCGAGTTCGGCGGGGGAGAGCGCGGCGTTCGGTTTGCCTTGTCGCCACTGTTGGCGGGCGCGGGCGTCGCGAACGCGCGCGGCCACCACGGCGCTCGTTTCGCCCGGAGGGGCGTGGGCAAGCGTTTCGGCGGAGAGGCGGGGCGCTTCGACCATGAGGTCGATGCGGTCAAGGAGCGGCCCGGAGAGTCGCGCACGGTAGCGTTCGATTTGCGCGGGGGTACAGTGGCAGCGGTCCGACGGGTCGCCCAAGTAACCACATGGACATGGGTTCATTGCTGCGACGAGCTGAAAGCGCGCGGGGAAAGTGACCCGTTGCCGCAGCCGCGCGACGGTGATTTCGCCCGTTTCGAGCGGTTCGCGCAGTGCTTCGAGCACGGTACGGGAAAATTCCGGGAGTTCGTCGAGAAAGAGGACGCCGTGGTGGGCGAGCGCGATTTCGCCCGGAAGGATCCTGCCTGCTGCGCCGCCACCGACGATCGCCGGAAGGGACGCCGAATGGTGCGGGGCGCGAAACGGGCGTTGCCGCCAGGCGCTGGGGTCGAATGGCGCCAAGAGCGAATGGATCGCTGCGGTTTCCAGCGCTTCGGCTTCGCTCAAGGGGGGTAACAGGGTGGGCAGGCGCGCGGCAAGCATCGATTTGCCCGCGCCAGGCGGGCCGAAAAGGAGCAGCGAATGGCCCCCGGCCGCAGCGATTTCGAGCGCCCGCTTCGCGGCTGCTTGTCCTTTGACGTCGCTGAGGTCGAGCGAAGCGGCAGAGAATGCAGTATCACCGGGTGCAGCGGTGGCGGGTGCGAACGCCTCCGGCCAGCCCGAAGGTTGCCGACCGTCGAGCCAGGCGTGGGCGTCCTGGAGGTCGCGCACCGGGTAACAGACCAAGTCGCCGACGAGCTGCGCTTCGGCCCAGTTCGCAACGGGAAGGATGAGCGCACGGCCTGCCTGTTTGGCGGCAAGCGCGGTGGGCAGCACCCCAGCCACGGGGCGGACCGAGCCGTCGAGCCCGAGTTCGCCGATGATTTCGCACTGGGCAAGCGCTTTGCCAGCGGCGATTTGGCCGCTGGCGGCAAGGAGCCCGAGCGCGATGGGGAGGTCGAAGCGGCTGCCGCTCTTGGGAAGGTCGGCCGGTGCGAGATTCACGGTGATGCGGCGCACCGGAAATTCGTATCCGGCACTGGTGAGCGCCGCCCGGACGCGGTCGCGCGCCTCTTTCACTTCGGCATCAGGCAGTCCCACGAGCGAAAAGCTCGGCAGGCCATTGGCCAAGTGCGCTTCGATCACCACTTCGGGCGCTGTGACACCCAGTGCGGCGCGGGTGCAAACCGAAGCCAGTGCCACAGCCTTTCCCGTCACTGTGTTGCAGCGGTGTCCCAGACGACGAGCGCGTGCTGTTTTTTGCCGCGCGACAGGATCGTGTACCGTCCAAAGCGGCGCGCGTCGCTCTCAAGCAGCGCACTCAGGTCGTTGACCTTGGCGCCGTTTACCGCAACCGCATTGCTTTGGATGAAGGTGCGCGCTTCGCTCTTCGAGCGGGCAAGCTGTGCGGCGACCAGCGCGTCGATGAGCGGGGTGGGTTGTGCCGGAAGACGAACCGACGACATGCCGTCGAGTGCGAGTTGTGCGTAATCCGTTTCGGTAAGCGCCGCCAGGTCACCAGAGAAGAGCGCTTGGGTGATGCGCTGCGCCGCAGCGAGTGCTTCCGGCCCATGGACGAGGCGGGTGACTTCCTCTGCCAAGATTCGCTGCGCTTCGGGCTTGCCCTCGCGCGCGCGGTCGGCCGCTTCGATCGCTTCGATCTCCGCAACCGGCAGAAAGGTGAAGTAGCGCAGGAATTTATAGACGTCGGCATCGGCCGTGTTGAGCCAGAACTGGTAGAACTGATAGGGAGAGGTTTTATTGGCGTCGAGCCAGACGGCGCCCGATTCGGTTTTGCCGAATTTGGTGCCGTCCGCTTTGGTGACCAAGGGAAGGGTCAGCCCGAACGCTTCGGCGCGAAAATAGCGGCGGATGAGGTCGATTCCGGCGGTGATGTTGCCCCACTGGTCGGAGCCGCCCAGTTGCAATCGGCAACCGAAGCGACGGTAGAGTTCGGCGAAGTCGTAGGCTTGGAGCAGCATGTAGGAGAATTCGGTGAATGAGATGCCCACTTCGTCGCGTTCGATGCGTGCGGCAACCGCCTCTTTTTTGATCATCGCGTTCACGGAGAAGTGTTTGCCGACGTCGCGCAAAAAAGTGAGCACGTTCATTTCGCCGAACCAGTCGTGGTTGTTGGCGATGATCGCAGCGTTCGGGCCGTCGAACTCCAGGAACGGTTCGAGTTGGCGACGAATCTTTGCCGACCATTCGAGGACGGTCTCCAACGTATTGAGTTTGCGCTCTTGCGCTTTGAAACTGGGGTCCCCGATCATCCCGGTGGCGCCACCGACGAGCGCAACCGGCTTGTGCCCTGCCAGTTGGAAACGGCGCAGCGCCAAAACCGGCACCAGATGGCCCAGATGGAGGCTGTCCGCAGTGGGGTCGAAGCCGCAGTAGAGCGTGATCGGACCGTTGGTGAGCACTTCGGCGAGCGCTTCCGGATGGGTGCATTGGGCGATGAGGCCGCGTGCGGCGAGGTCGTCGAGTAGGTTCGTGGTCATCGTCGTTGCCGTTGCACGAAATGGGACTGCCGGGATTATAACGTCTGGGGCGCGAAGGGGGCCGCAAGATTCCGCGTGGTGTAGCCGCACCGCAAGGGTTGGCGGTCTGGGAGGGGTTGGCGGTATAGAATGGCACCCGTAGGGTGGTGGGGTAGCGTCGATGCGTACCGCAACGCGTCGGGCGTGGCGCGGGTGATCGAACCCGGGGTGGTGTTCAGCAAAACCACACGGTGGATCGTTGGATGGGAGGTGCGCGATGGCGGAACGGGGCAGTGACCAATTGGGTGCGCCGCAAAAGGATGACGCGGTTCGCGCGCAGCTGCACGCCCTTTTTGCGGCGGCGGTGGCGCGGGCGCAACCCGAACAGGTGATGCCGGAATGGGTGGCGCAGTTGATCGCTGAAGCGCCGCGTGGCCGGACGATCGTCGTCGGTGCCGGCAAAGCGAGCGCAGCGATGGCCGCGGCGCTCGCGGCGCAATGGCCAGAGGCGTTGCCCCTTTCCGGCGTGGTGGTGACCCGATACGGCCATCTGCCGCCAGCGTGCGCGCACGGCGCGACACCGTGCGGACGCATCCGACTTCTCGAAGCGGCCCACCCGACCCCCGATGCGGCAGGGTGCCATGCCGCGCAAATGGTGCACGACGCGGTGGCCGAAGCGGGCCCGGACGATCGTGTGGTCTGTCTCCTCTCTGGCGGGGGTTCGGCGTTGTTGCCGCTTCCACAAGCGGGAGTGTCCCTTGCCACATTGCAGTCGATCACTGCGCAGTTGTTGGCCTGCGGCGCGACGATTGCCGAAATCAACTGCGTGCGCAAACACCTGTCGCGGATCCAAGGCGGACGGTTGGCGCTTGCCGCAGCACCGGCACCGGTGGTGACGTTGGCGATCAGCGACGTGCCGGGGGACGACCCTGCGGTGATCGCAAGCGGCCCCACGGTCCCCGACCCCACGACCTGCGCGGAAGCGTTGGCGGTGCTCGAACGCTATGCGATCGCAGTGCCTGACGCAGTCCGTACCGCGCTCGCTGAGGGGCGCTGGGAGACCCCGAAACCGGACCACCCTCACTTTGCCCGTTGTCGTTATCACCTCATCGCGACGCCATGGGAGAGCCTTGCCGCCGCAGCCGAGGAGGCGCGCCGTTTTGGTTTCGCTGCCCATATCCTGAGCGACGCGATCGAAGGAGAGAGCCAGACGGTGGCGCAGTGGCACGCCGCGCTCGCCCGCGCGGTGGTGTGCCACGGTGAGCCGTTTTGCGCGCCGTGTGTGCTCCTCTCTGGCGGGGAGACGACAGTAACATTGCCGAGAAAACCTGCTGACCCGCTCCTTCCGGCACGGGGTGGGCGCAACAGTGAGTTTCTGCTGGCGCTGGCGTTGGCGCTGGACGGCGCGGCGCATGTCTGGGCGATCGCGGGGGATACCGACGGGATCGACGGCAGCGAAGAGAACGCCGGGGCGCTCGTCACCCCGACCACCCTGGCGCGCGCCCGTGCGTTGGGGGTAGATGCGCGGCGTTACTTGGCGGCACACGACGCCTACGATTTCTTTGCAGCGCTGGGTGACTTGGTGGTGACCGGGCCGACGCGGACCAACGTCAACGATTTCCGAGCGCTCATCATCGTGCGATAAAACCCGCGTCGATAACGGAATAACCGAAAACGGGTGTTTTCCGTACCGCATGCCCGGTACATTTGAAAGCAGACAGGTACGGGCAAAACGGTATGGAATGGGCTCTGGTTGCAGGCGGCGCGCTCGTTGGCTTCATCGTCGGGTTGACCGGCGTCGGAGGCGGTTCGTTGATGACGCCGCTCCTGATATACGGTTTTGGCGTATCGCCTCATCTTGCGGTCGGTACCGACCTTCTGTTTGCAGCGATCACCAAATCGGGGGGCGCGCTTTCCTTTGCGAAGCATCGCATGGTGCCGTGGCGAATCGTCGTTCCGCTCACCGTCGGCGGCCTGGCAGGGGTCGGTGTGATGTTGGTGTTCCTGAAAACCGTAGGGCCGGCGAGCGAACACGTTCACCGCCTGATGCAGCACACGTTGGGGGTGATGTTGCTGCTCACCGCAGCGGCAACCCTCTACAAAGTGGTGAAGAGCGGGGGCGTGGTGACGCCATCGCCAAGCGCCGCATCGGACAACGGCGCCACTCCTGCCGCGGCGCATGGTCGCGTCAATTCTGGCAGCGCAGCGCACACGGTGCGCGATCGCGAACAGCCACGTTGGGCGGCGGTACCCTGGTTGATGGGCGCGGTGATCGGCGCGTTGGTCACGCTCACCTCGGTTGGGGCTGGTGCGGTGGGTATGGCGATCCTGATGGTGCTCTATCCGCATGTGCCGTTGCCCCGGCTGGTCGCTGCGGACGTCACCTACGCCGTGCCGCTGACGCTGGCGGCGGGGTTGGGGCACGCTGCGCTCGGCACCGTCGATTGGGCGATGCTGGGTTGGTTGTTGTTGGGTTCGCTTCCAGGTATCTGGGTCGGGAGTCACCTGGTCCGTGTCGTCCCACAACGCTGGGTACGCTCCGTTTTGTCGCTGCTGTTGGGCGGCATCGGTGCGAAGCTGCTGCTGGCGTAGCGATTCGCGGTAGCGAACAAGTCAAACAAACGTTTGACTTGTTCATCTCCTTGCGCTATCCTTGATCTGTTTTTTCGACACGCCAAGGAGAACCCTATGCCGATTCCAGCAGCTTTCCAAGGTCGTTTTCGGGTGCCGGTGATCGCCGCGCCGATGTTTCTCGTCTCGGGCCCCGAATTGGTGATCGCGGCGTGCAAGGCGGGGGTTGCTGGCACCTTCCCGTCGCTCAATGCGCGCCCGGTGGCGCAACTGGAAGCGTGGCTCGATTGCATCACGCGGGAACTCGCCGAAGCAGCCGCGCAGCACCCGGAACAACCGGTTGCCCCGTTCGGGGTAAACCTGATTCTGCACCATTCGAACACGCGGTTGGCCGAAGATCTGGCGCTCATCGAGCGCTTCAAGGTGCCATTCGTGATCACCAGCCTGGGCAATCCTCGGGAAGCCGCCGAGCGGATCCATGCGTATGGCGGGTTGGTCTTTGCCGACGTGATCCATGCCTACCACGCGAAGAAGGCGATCGAAGCGGGGGTCGATGGGATCATCGCGGTGTGCGCGGGCGCGGGCGGCCACGCGGGTACTCAGAGCCCGTTCGCACTCGCCCGTGAGATTCGCGAATTTTGGGACGGCACGCTCGTTCTCGCCGGGGCGATTTCCGATGGGTACAGCGTGCGCGCCGCTGAAGTGTTGGGTGCCGATTTCGCCTACATGGGGACGCGCTTCATTGCAACTAAGGAATCGATGGCCAGCCCTGGGTACAAGGAGATGGTGACGCGCTGCACGGCATCCGACGTGGTCTATACCGACGCGGTTTCGGGTACCAACGCGAACTTCCTTTGGCCGAGCCTCGAAGCCGCGGGATTCAAGCGCGAAGAACTCGCGATCAACTTCGGTAAAGGGAAACTGAAGGCGATCGGTGACGAAGCGAAAGCGTGGCGGGACATCTGGAGTGCCGGGCACGGCGTTTCGGTGATCCACGACGTTCCGACCGTAGCTGAATTGGTCGCGCGGCTCGAAACCGAATATCGGCAAGCGGCGGCGTTGCCGTTGAGCGCCGCAGTGCGCGGGTGATTTTTTTGGGTGTGAGGAGACGACGATGAAAAATAGGAAACGGCAAATCGGGATCGCGGTGGCGTCGGCGCTCGCGATCTTTTCGGGTGGTGTCCATGCCCAGGCGGTGGTTTTCGGGGACAGCCTGAGTGATGCGGGCACGTACGCGCTGATTCCGGGGGTTGGCCGCTTCACGACCAATCCGGGGCCGGTCTGGAGCGAACGCATCGTGCAGGGCTTGGGCGGTACGGTCGGCCCCGCACAATTGTGGGCCGGAAGTGGCGCATTCGTACCGGACCCGTACGGTGGCGACATCTGGGCACAGGGTGGGGCGCGCGCTATGCCACCCTCACCGCAGGGATGACCGGAATTTCCTATGACCTCGAACGGGAGATGACGCTGCGGACGCTGCACCGCACCGAGCGCGGCTCGACCAGCGGAAGCGTACGTCAAGTCCGTTTCGAGGTCGGGCAATGGTTCGGCGAATCGGCACGATTGCATGGACCGTTCGCGGCACTGGGCTGGCGCTGGGTCCATCTGGGGGGTTACAGCGAGACGAGCGGTTCCGCGACGGCGCTGCGCTTCGCGGCGCAGGATTTCGATCAAGGGGTCGGTCAGATCGGCTATCAATGGCGGATGCACAGCGCGCCCAACCTGGTGTGGCAGGGTCGGTTGGCGCTCGAAAAGGCGTTCCAGGATAGCCGCCGTACTGTGACCCATGGCGCGGTGGGTTGGGCTGGGGCGTTCCCGACCGAGGTGGGAAGCGACAACGGCGCGCAGGTGACCGCTGACCTTGGCGTGCAGTGGAACCTGGCGTCGCAGCAGCAGCTTCGGCTGGGGCTCTTTGCCACCGCGGGGCAGAACGACCAGCGCGCCGCGGGCCTTTCGCTCAACTGGCAAAAGGCGTTCTGACAAAATCGGGCATCGCAGGGAGTGGCGCAAGCGCGACGCCCTGCTCCTGTAACGTCGCGGCCAGCGCTTGCGCGATCGCTACCGCTTCCGGGGTGTCGCCGTGCACGCAGATCGCGTGGATCGGCGCCGGGAGGACTTCCCCCGTGGCGGTGACGACGCCGCCGGCTTCGAGCATCGTTTGGACGTGACGAAGCACCGCGTCGGGGTCATGAAGCACCGCACCCGGTTCGCTGCGGGGCACCAGTGTGCCGTCGGCCGTGTAGGCGCGGTCGGCGAAGATTTCGTGTGCGACGGGAAGCGCAGCGTCGTGACCCGCAGCGGCAAGCGCTGAGTGCGGAGGCGCGAGCAGGATCAAGGCGCGGGTGTTCTGCCAGGGGATGCCGTGGCCGCTACCCGCAAGTGCCTGGCTTGCGGTTTGCACGGCGCGGACGATTGCGCGCGCGGTGACGGGATCGCGCCAGGCGCGGTTGTAAAGCGCACCGTGGGGTTTGACGTGGGTCAGCGTCACCCCTTCACTGGCCGCGAGCGTGGCCAACGCGCCGATTTGGTAAAGGAGAAGCGCTTCGAGCTCTTCAGGCGGAATCGCCATCTCACGGCGGCCAAAGCCGAGAAGGTCCGGGTAGCTTGGGTGGGCGCCGACACTCACCTGTGCGGCGCGCGCCAATGCCAGGGTCTTGCGTGCCGTGACGGGGTCTCCCCCGTGAAAACCGCAGGCAAGACTCGCACTTTGCACGAGCGCGAGCATCGCAGCGTCATTGCCCATCGACCAGGCGCCGTACGATTCGCCCAAATCAGCGTTGAGATTGAGGGTAAGGGTCATACGAAATCCTCCCATGTGGCGTCCCAGACGCCGCTCACCAGGTTTTCGTGCCAAAGTCGTTGCGGATCGGGTTCGCCCCCCGCGCCGATGAGCGCTGCGAGGTCTGGTGTGGCACTCGCTGCGGAACGGGCGCGGGCCAGCGCGTGCTGCTGGAAGCGGCGCCAGCGCGCGGAGAACGCATGCCAGGCGTTGTCGGGGTCGGTAAGCCAGGCAAAGCGAATTTCTTCCCCCGGTTGGAGATGGGCCAGGCGCCAGCGGTCGGCTTCGATCACCTGCGCGATCTTGGGGTAGCCGCCCATCGTCTGGGCGTCGTTGAGGAGAACGATCGGCTGGCCAGCAGGCGGCACCTGCACCGCGCCGGGCCAGAGCGGTTCAGAACGGATCTCTGGTGGCGTCGCGACCAGCATGGGGCCTTCGAGACGTGCGCCCATGCGGTCGCTTGCGGGTGTCACCTGCCACAGAGCGCTGACCCAAGCGGCGCGCGCGTCGTCAGCGAACGCGGACCATTGGGCGCCGGGTAGGCTACGGATCGGTTCGGTACTGGCCAATGGCCAAGGAAGGGGCAGGAACGCAGCGCGCGGCGGTTGGGTGGGTGGCGTCACGGGGATCCGATCACCCGCGGCAAGCGGTCGCCCCTGCCAATCGCCAAAACGGGCACGCAGCTCCGTGCTCGTGCTGCCCAGGCATTCGGGGATGGCCAGCGTCCCCGCGCCGACGACGGCGATTCGGCCTTCGCCGATCCGTTCTACGATAACGGTCTCACCGGGGGCGAGTACCCAACTGAGCACTCCGTGCACCGTCAGCTGCGTGTCTTCGATGCGTAAGCGGACGTTGCCCGCGACGACGACGGGGAAGGGCGCTCCTTCGGCGGTGAAGGCAAAGCCACCGAAGTGGTGCTCGATGAGGGGGAAGGTCAGCGGCGGGCCGAGCGGTGGCGGCGGGGTCAGCGCGGCCAAAGGGCGGCCGCTCGCATGGAAAAGGGCAGCGAGCGCCAAACGGTAGAGCCAGGGGTCGAGCATGCCAGCGCGCGGCACACCCCACTGGCGGGCGTGAAACCGCCCGTCGTCTTGGATCGTCGCAAAACGCCCTGGGTCTAGGATTCGTAACGCAGCGGCTGTGCTCATCGCGATTCCTCTCGCAGCACGAAGCGCACACGATCGCCGGGCCGAAGCCGGGCCGGAGGCATCGCCGTCGGGTCGAAGAGGGTGACCGGGGTGCGACCGATCAGGTGCCAGCCGCCCGGACTCTCCCACGGGTAGATGCACGCCATGCGCTGCGCGATCGCGACCGACCCGGCGGGCACTTTGAGGCGCGGATTGGCACGCCGCGGCAGCACAAGCGTTTCGGGTAACCCTTCCAGGAACGGGAAACCGGGCAGAAATCCCACGGCCGCAACGGTGAACGTACAGGCGAGAAACGTGTCGAGGATCGATTCCGGGGTGCGCCCCAGCGCTTCCGCGACCGTTGCGAGGTCGGGCGCCGTTTCGGGGGTAACGATGAGCGGGAGCTCATGGGTACGGGAATGGGGTGAAGGCATCGAGGGATCTGAATCGGGGGCAGCGGCGGCAAGACGCGCACTGCGCGCTTTTGCGCCAACGGCGGCAAGTGCTGCCGAAAGTACCGCTTCGTCCGGGCAGCCCCAGAGCGCGATTGCGTCGAACCCGACCACCGCCTCAGCTGCGGGGTAACCGCGTGCGGTCAGTTCGGTAACGAGCGCATCGGCAAGCTGGGCCGCACTGTGCCGGTCGATCTGGCCAAGCGGGATGCGCCATTGCGTTTCGCTGAGGCGTTGGGGGGTTACTGTCATCGCTGTTCGTCGGGGGCAGGGGGGGTGGTGGTCGCGGCGCGGGCAGCCTGATCGTAACGCCCGGATAGGGTGCGGAGCATTTCGGCGGTGCGCTACGCGCGGAGGTCATGCGCCGGTTTCATCGACCACTTGCCAGTTGGGTTGCGGGAGTGCTTCCACCTCAGGTTTGGCAAAGAGATAGCCTTGAAAAAGGGTAATGCCCAGATTGCGCAGCCAGCGGTACTCCTCAGCGGTCTCCACCCCTTCTGCGATCGTGGCGATTCCTAAGCGTTGGGCGGTATCGAAGATGCCGGCGACGATCTCCTGGCGCACTGGGTTTTTGTCGATGCCCCGAACGAGGCCGATGTCAAGCTTGATCAGGTTGGGTTGGTAGTCGGCCAAGAGGTTGAGTCCCGAGTAACCGGCGCCGAAGTCGTCGATCGCGGTGGCAAAACCACGCGCCTGATAATCGGTGATGATGCGCAGCACGTGGTCGGGATTTTCGATTTTTTGCTCTTCTGTGAGCTCGAAGATGAGCAGCGTTGGATCGAAGCCCACTTTCTCGGCGGCAGCAAGGGTGAGGCAGATGCAGCTTGCCGGTTCATAGACCGCGTTGGGTAGAAAGTTGATCGAAAGCCGGGCTGTAAGTCCCAGGCGCTTCGCCGTTGCAATCGCCAGGACTCGGCAGGTCTGGTCGAAGTGGTAGCGATTGCTCTCGGTGAGAGCGCTTCGTAGGCGAAGAGGGTTCGGTGCGCGGCGTCTACTATGGGCTGAAACGCCATGCGCAAGGGGATATGTAACTGAGCGTTTTCCCCACGGCAACGCAGGCACCCCTGAATGGACGCGTCGCTGTCGGCGAAAAAGGTTTCGAGAAAAGAGGGTGTGCTCATCATTACGCCTCCATGGGGTTTTCGACGTCAACCTCATCCCGCCACTGGTTTTGGATTTCCTGTGCCGCGTCTAGGTTGTCCAGAAACGCCGTCACGGCTTCGGGCCAGAAGTGGCGGCCGCTCTCCTCACGCAGGAGGGCGACTGCGCGGTCGATCGACCACGCCGGTTTGTAGGGGCGGGCGCTCGTCAGGGCGTCGAAGACGTCGGCCACGGCAACGATGCGCGCTTCGATGCTGATCGTTTCGCCTTGTTTTCCGTAGGGATAACCGCTGCCGTCCCATTTTTCGTGGTGTTCGAGCGCGATGCGACGCGCCATTTGCAGCAGGCTCGATGGGTCTTCACCGATGATCGCGGCGCCGATTTCGGGATGGGTACGCATCACACGCCATTCGTCGGCATCCAGTTTGCCCGGCTTGAGGAGGATATGGTCTGGAATCCCGATCTTGCCGATGTCGTGCATCGGCGCTGCGGCAAACAGTTGTTCGCTTCATTCGCGCGGGGCGCCGAGCGCTTCGGCGATCAGACGGCTGAAGTGGCTCATGCGGATCATGTGGCGCCCCGTTTCGTTGTCTTTGTATTCGGCGGCGCGCCGTAACCGCTGAATGATGGCGAGCCGCGTGCGTTCCAGCTCGTCACGGGCCACCAGGCTGAGGTGGGTGCGGACGCGCGCAAGCAACACCGGCGGCGAAATCGGTTTGGTGAGGTAGTCGACGCCACCTGCGGTAAACCCTTCCGTTTCGTGGATCGGGTCGCCCAGCGCGGTGCAAAAGAGGATAGGAAGATGCCGGGTTTCTGGGTTCGAGCGAATGCGTCGCGCCACTTCGAATCCGTTCATCTCCGGCATCATCACGTCCAAGATGACCAAATCGGGCACGCTTTCGGCAACGCGCTGCAGGGCTTCGGTGCCGTTTCGGGCAAAGCGGAGGCGATAGTGGGGGGCCAGAATCTGGCGCAGGAGTTGGAGATTCGTGACTTCGTCGTCAACGAGAAGGAGCTCCAGTTGCGGTGTTGTGGGAAAGCGGGTCTCCATCCGGCAGGTCTCCTGGTGTTGGGGGAGTGCGGACGAGCATTTCTGCTTGGGCAAAATCGAAGGCGTCGAGCGCTGTGTTGAGATTGTGCCACAGGCGGGGATGCGTTTCGCGGATTGCGTCGAGCGCCGGGCCGGTGATTTCGCCACGCCGGATCATAGCAAGGAGTGCTTGACCATCTTGCGCGACAAGCCCCGTCCTTCAGGGCGGGGAGGGATAGCGCGGGCGGCAGAGCCGCCCTTTGGGGTCACTTTGGTGTTTTCTGCTGCTCGATGTACTGCCGTACGATGGAAATTGGCGCGCCGCCGCAGGATGATGCAAAGTAAGACGGCGACCACAGCGCGCCCTTCCAGTAGTACTTGTAAATGTCGGGACGCTCTTTACGAAGCAAGCGACTGGACACGCCTTTGAGACTATTCACGAGGTTGGAGACGGCAACCTTGGGTGGGTACTCCACCAACAGATGAACATGATCGCCTTCGCCGTCCATCTCGATCAGTTGCGCTTCGAAGTCAGCACAGACCTTCGCGAAGATGATGCGAAGTCGGTTGATGGCGTCGCCGTCGAACACTTTGCGACGATACTTCGTCACAAAGACCAAATGGACATGCATCTTGAAAACGCAGTGCCTTCCATGCCGTATAATGAAGCGACGACAGGCCTTCAAATACGAACTGCGTCCAAGCAGCCAACAGGAGCGGCAAATGCGCCGCTTTGCGGGCGCGTGCCGGTTCGTATTCAACAAGGCGCTGGCGTTGCAGAAAGAACGCCATGAGCGTGGCGAAAAGAAGCTCGGTTATGCGGGGTTGTGTAAGATGCTCACCGAGTGGCGCAACAGCACAGAAACGCCGTGGTTGAAAGACGCCCCAGTGCATCCGTTGCAGCAATCGCTCAATGATTTGGAGCGGGCCTACAGGAACTTCTTCGAGAAACGCGCCGGTTTCCCGCGCTTCAAGAAAAAAGGCGTATCGGACAGTTTCCGCTACCCCGACCCGAAGCAGATCAAGCTCGATCAGGGCAACAGTCGTATCTTCCTGCCCAAGCTGGGATGGCTGCGCTACCGCAACAGCCGCGAGGTGCTCGGCACAGTGAAGAACGTCACCGTCAGTCTCTCGGGCGGCAAGTGGTTTGTCTCGATCCAGACGGAGCGAGAGGTTGCACAGCCCGTTCCGCAGTCCACTACGGCAGTGGGCATCGACATGGGCATTGCCCGCTTCGCTACGCTTTCGGACGGCACGTTCTTTGAGCCGCTCAACAGCTTCAGGCGGCATGAAAAGACGCTACGCAAAGCGCAGCAGGCTTTGAGCCGCAAGGTGAAATTCAGCAACAACTGGCGGAAAGCCAAGTCAAGAGTTCAGCGCATCCACGCACGCATCGCCAACGCCCGCCGTGACTTCCTGCACAAAATCTCGAACACAATCAGCAAAAACCACGCTCTTGTTTGTATCGAGGACTTGCAGGTACGCAACATGACCAAGTCGGCGGCTGGTACTTTGGACAATCCGGGCAAAAATGTTCGAGTCAAGTCCGGTCTGAACAAGTCTATCCTCGATCAAGGCTGGTTCGAGTTCCGCCGCCAACTGGACTACAAGCTGGCATGGAGCGGCGGTTTGCTCATCACCGTACCACCGCAGAATACCAGTCGTACCTGTCCGTGCTGCGGCTATGTTTCGGCGGATAACCGCCGGACGCAGACGCGGTTCCGGTGTATGGAATGCGGTTTTGAAGAACACGCCGATGTAGTCGGCGCAATTAACATCCTCTCCCGCGGGATGCAGATACGCGGGATCAAGGGCGGGGCGCGCCCGGATGGCCTGTGGATCGAACCGCACGAGCGGTCGGAAGCAGGAACCCGCCGAAGCGTTTCTCTGGAAGCGCAGTAGGAATCCCCGTCCTTCAGGGCGGGGAGGACGTCAAGAGCTGTGCCTTCATCAGCCCCAAAATTTCGGTGCGGTAGTCGTCTTTGCGGTCCGACCAGCGCAACCCGCCGCGCGCGACCGGACCGCCGCGCAGATGGACCCCTTCGACGTTGGGGGCGAAGACGAAGGTCTCGCGCCACGGTTTCGGGTCGGGAAGGAAGTCGATCGTTTGTGACGCGATCTTGAGTGCCAGCCACGGACGTGGGGTTCCGGCCTCGTCTTCGCGGTAGAAGTTGGTGCGAACCGTGGCGTCGAGCGTGGCGAGAAACGCGCGGGCGATGCGTTCTTCGTCGAGGGTGGGGAGTTGCTCGATGAGCGCGGCGAGCCGTTCGCGCCATTCTTGGTACGCCGCGGCGTGGTCGTGCGTTCGTTTTGGGTCGAAACGGGCGTGGAACGCTTGGGTCCATGCGCGAACGAACGCCGGATGGCGTAAGACCATTTCCAAAATGTAGTTGGGGGTGAACGGTAGCGCGCTTTGCTTGAGCCACGCGGCGTAGGCGCGCCACAAGAGCGCTTCGCGCCAGGTCAAGCCGGCTAGGGTCACCAGCCGGTTGTAGCCGTCGCAATCGGCTTGCCGCGCCCAGAGCGCGTGGAACGCAGCGATGAAGCGTTCGATGTCCTCGGGCTTGGGCGGATCCCCCCATGCGATAGTGAGTCGTAGATCGTGTAGCCACCACGAACCGGCGTCGGTTCGGATCTCATCGGCGTTTTCTTCCAGAAGCCGCGCACCGAGGGATTCCAGAAGGGGGCTGAGGTCAGCTAGGAGCGCTGGGGCGAAGCGGTGCCACAGACGCAATTGCCAACGCGGTTCGGTTTCGCTGGGGGCGGGGTCTGGTTCGAGCGTGAGCCAGAGGTTGCAATCGTCGGGGAGCTGCGCGAGCGCGAGGAGATCCGGCGCGATCACCTCGGGACGCCAACGGCGTTGGGCAACGGCGTCGAAACCGTCGTGGAAACGGGTCCAAGCGCGTTCGCTGAGCCGTTTGGGCGCGGCGTTGTGCAGCGCTTGCCAGAGCCGCTCGCGCCAAGGCAACGCAATCGCGGCAACGGTACGCTCGAGCTGCGCTTCGTCCCAGGTGAGGTCCAGTGTGGGTTGGGGCAACCAGAAGCGGAACCAGACGCGGGCCGTTGCCGAATCGGTGAAGATGACTTCAGCGTCGGTGTTTTGCGCGCCGACCGCCTGTTGTACCGCTGCCGCTTTGTGGCGCAGCAGCGGGAGTTGCGCGACGGGGTAGCGGTACGCGGTTGCGGTCCACAACCCCAGGAAGCGCCGTTCGCGCACCGCGGTTCCGCTGGCGTCGCGTTCCCAGACCAGGATTTCGCTGGGGTAAGCGTAGCGGTGGACGATCGCGCGCTGACTGCCCTGCGTGATCAACATCGGTTCGGGATAGTGCAGCAAGAGTTCGCGCGCTGGCGCAGGCAGCCGCGCGAACGATTCGGAGTATTCCGAGCGGGCGCTGCTGTCGCGCAACACCCCCAGACCACTGTCCGGAATGCGCCGCAGTTGAACGGAATCGCTATTGCGCTCCACTTGATAGTCGCGACACCCCAGGAGCACGAAGTGACCCGAAGCGACCCATTCCAGGAGCGCTTGGCATTCGCGTACCCAGGTGGGATCGGATTGCGTGCCGCACCAGCGCGGCAACAGTGACGCAGTGACGTTGGCGCGCTCGCGCATCAATGGCCAGTCGTCACTCGCCGCCACCGCTTGCAGGAACCCTTCCGTGAGCGCCGCTTCGAGCGTGGCGCGCGCCGCTTTCGGGAGCGGCTCGCAGATGAAGAGCATCCACGATTCGGGTTGGCCATCGGCTGCGGTGACCACGGGATGGAAGGCAAAGCGCGGGCGAATTCCGGCGCGGTCGAACGCGATGAGGGCGGTGGCGAAAAGGAGCGGCCGGTCAGGCTGTGCGATCGCGAGCGCTTCGCCTTCCCCGTCCGGGAGCGAGACCCGTTGCCATCGCCAGCGCCAGCCGTGTGGCTCGGGCGGTTGCTGGGCGGTGACCGCGAGGTGTTCCGCCCATTCGGTCAAATGGGCTTCGCTGACAGCGTCGTTGGGATCGAGCGCTTGCGCCAACAACGGGACGATGACGGCTGGCTCCACGGGGCTCCTCCTGGTTCGTTTACAGCGTTATTATCGGCGCATTGCGCCCATCAGGCGTTCTGCGGCTTCCATTTCGACACGGCGACGATCGCGATCAGCGCGAACAAAAAGCCCGGGACGATTTCGTAAAGGTCGAAAATGCCGCCCGAGAGCTGTTTCCACACGACCACCGTGACGCCGCCGACGATGATCCCGGCAAATGCGCCGGCTCGACTCATCTTAGGCCAGAGCAGTGCCAAAATCAACGTCGGTCCGAACGCGGCACCGAAGCCAGCCCATGCGTTGCGCGCTTATTCTGGTAGTGTAACGGGTTCGATTGGGAATTCGGGTCGTCTGTGGATCCGGTAGAGAACGGGAGCACCTATCGATGCAATCGCCCTGTATCCAAGTCTGCCGCATCGACGACACCACCGGGTGGTGTGTCGGCTGCGGGCGTACCCGCGATGAAATCGCGCGTTGGGGGACGGCGAGCAACAGCGAACAAGCCCGTATCTGGCAGCAGTTGCCGGAGCGGCTGGCGACTTTGCGTGACCGGCACAACGCCGAATCGTGGAGCGGGGATGCCGAGACGGGGTGTCTGGGTCTCTGTGATCCCGATTACGACGCGGGTGTCTGTCGCAGTTGCGGTCGGACAGTCTCCTAGGGTAGTGGAAAGCGAGAACGGTGATGGCGAAATATGTCGGTGCGCACGTGAGCGCGGCAGGGGGGGTCGAAAATGCACCGCTCAACGCCGCAGCGATCGGGGCAAACGCGTTTGCCCTTTTTACCAAAAATCAACGCCAGTGGGTTGCCAAACCTTTGAGCGAACGCAGTATCGCGGCGTTTCGTGCCAACCTCGAACGGGTGGGGATTCGCCCCGAGCATGTCTTGCCGCACGATAGTTACCTCATCAATTTGGGCCACCCCGAACCCGAGGGGTTGGCGAAATCGCGTGCTGCGTTCGTCGATGAGATGCAGCGTTGCGCACAACTGGGCCTGCGCTATCTCAATTTTCACCCTGGGGCGCACCTGGGCAAAATCAGTGAGACGGAATGTTTGGCGCGGGTGGCGGAGTCGATCGATCTCGCGCTCGACGCAGTGCCGGAGGTGGTCGCCGTGATCGAAATTACCGCCGGACAAGGGAGTAACGTCGGCTACTCCTTTGAGCACCTTGCTCAGATCATCGATCGGGTTCAGGACAAAGCGCGGGTCGGGGTTTGTCTCGACACCTGTCACATGTTCGCAGCGGGGTACGACTTGCGTACCTGGGAAGCGTGCGACGCCGTCTTCACCGAATTCGATCGGACCGTGGGGTTTCGTTATCTGCGCGGGATGCACTTGAACGGTTCGAAGGCCAAACTCGGAAGCCGGGTTGACCGCCACCACGCGCTGGAACAAGGCGAACTGGGGCTCGAAGTTTTTCGCTACATCATGAACGACCCCCGTTTCGACGACATCCCCATGGTGTTGGAGACGATCGACGAGTCGCTCTGGCCCGAGGAGATTCGACTGCTCTACCGACTTCAGGAGTCTGCGGGCTTGTCGTGATAAAATAATCTGTTTTTCGAAAGCCTTAGCGAAAACACCATGCACTTTCCCGATCGCTTCGACGTCATCGTCGTCGGCGGTGGCCATGCCGGAACCGAGGCGGCGCTCGCGGCTGCGCGGCGCGGCGCGAAGACGTTGCTGCTTACCCACAACCTCGACACACTGGGGCAGATGAGCTGCAATCCGTCGATCGGTGGTATCGGCAAAGGCCATCTCGTCAAAGAGGTCGACGCACTCGGTGGCGCGATGGCGCTGGCCACCGACGAGGCCGGGATTCAGTTCCGCACGCTGAACGCGAGCAAAGGGCCCGCGGTCCGGGCCACACGGGCGCAAGCGGATCGGGTGCTTTATAAGAAAGCGATTCGCAAGCGGCTCGAAAACCAACCCAATCTGTGGCTGTTCCAGCAAGCGGTCGACGACGTCGTGCTGGCGGGCGACGCGGTTGCCGGGGTCGTGACGCAACTGGGGATCCGGTTCGACGCGCGTGCCGTAGTTTTGACCACCGGTACTTTTTTGAACGGCTTGATCCACGTCGGGTTGCAGCACTACGCGGCGGGGCGTGCGGGGGATCCGCCAGCGATCGCGCTGGCTGCGCGTTTGGCCGAATTGGGTCTGCCGAAAGGGCGATTGAAAACGGGAACCCCGGCGCGGCTCGACGCGCGCACGATCGATTTCAGCAAGTGTCAAGTCCAACCGGGTGACGACCCAGAGCCGGTCTTCAGTTTTATGGGCAGCCGGGCGATGCACCCCAAACAACTGCCCTGCTGGATCACGCGGACCAACGAACGCACGCACGAAATCATTCGCGCCAATCTCGACCGTTCGCCGATGTATTCTGGGGTGATCGAAGGGATCGGTCCGCGCTACTGCCCGTCGATCGAAGACAAGATTCACCGTTTCGCCGACAAGACCGGCCACAACGTCTTCCTGGAACCCGAGGGGCTGGAGACGAACGAGATCTACCCCAACGGGGTTTCGACGTCGCTGCCGTTCGACGTGCAGTATGCGTTCCTGCGCACCATCCCCGGGCTGGAAAACGTCCATATCCTGCGCCCGGGGTACGCGATCGAATACGACTTTTACAACCCGACGCACCTCAAGGCGACGCTCGAAACCAAGCACTTCCACGGACTCTTCTTCGCCGGTCAGATCAACGGCACCACGGGTTACGAAGAGGCGGCGGCACAAGGGCTGTACGCGGGCGCGAATGCAGCCGCTTACGCGCTCGAGCAGGAACCGCTGCTGCTAACCCGCGACCAAGCTTACCTGGCGGTGCTCGTGGATGATCTGATCACCCGCGGGGTCACCGAGCCGTACCGGATGTTTACGTCGCGTGCCGAATTCCGGTTGCAACTGCGCGAGGACAATGCCGACCTGCGCCTCACCGAAATCGGCCGTCGACTGGGGCTCGTCGATGATGTGCGCTGGGAAACTTTTTGCCGCAAACGGGAGGCGATCGAACGGGAAGTGGCGCGGTTGAAGGCGACGTGGTTCGTGCCTTCGCGCGACGCCGAGCGTGTCGTGCAGCATCTGGGAGAGCCACTCACCAAGGAGGCGACCGCGTTCGACCTGCTGCGGCGTCCGAACGTCCGGTATGCCGCGCTTGCTGCGCTCTTGCCCTCGGTAAACGAAACGGAGACTCCGCATCGCGACGACGCGCTGACGGAAGCTGCGATCGAACAGGTGGAGATCGCAGCGAAGTACGCTGGATATCTGGAGCGGCAAGCGGTCGAAGTGGCGCGCCTCCAAGCCGCTGAAGCCGTACGCATCCCCGAAGGGTTCGACTACGATTCGGTTCCTGGGCTTTCGGCCGAAATACGCCAAAAACTCGCGGCGCAGCGGCCCGAAACGCTCGGGCAGGCGAGCCGCATCCCCGGCGTGACGCCCGCAGCGATCTCGATCCTCCTGGTGTGGTTGCGGCGTAACGGCTTAGTCCGTGACGAGGCCAACGGATGAACGACGCGCAAGCCCGAACGTTGCTCGCAGACGGCGTTGCGATCCTCCTTCCTGACGCTCCAGCGACATTGGTCGATCGGCTTTGGCACTTTGTTGCGCTGCTCATGAAGTGGCGACGTGCGTACAATCTGACTGCGATCACGGCGCCGGAAGCGATCGTGACCCACCACATCCTCGATGCGCTGACGCTGTGGCCGTTCGTCGCGAATGCGCCGCGGTTGCTCGATGTCGGCACCGGCGCGGGGCTGCCTGCGGTTCCGTTGGCTTTGGCTGCTGAGGCGCTCGACGCGCCACTTGTGGAAGTGGTTGCGCTCGATGCCGTCCGCAAAAAGGCGGCGTTCGTGCAACAATGTGCGATCGAACTGGCGATGCCGCGTTTGACGGTGGTGGCGGCAAGGGTCGAAACGTGGCAGTCGACGGTACCATTCCCGGCGATCACCTCACGGGCGTTTGCAGCGGTCGCCGACTTCGTGACGTGCACGCGCCGCCACCTGGCGCCCAATGGACGCTGGTTCGCGATGAAGGGTGCCGAATGGAGCGAAGAACTCGCGGCGCTCCCCGAAGGGGTCCGTGTGGTGGCGACGACGCCGGTCACCGTACCGTTTCTCGATGCCCGCCGAGCGGTCGTGGTTTTGCAGGAGGCGTGACGATGGGCTATGTCTTTTGTGTCACCAATCAAAAAGGGGGCGTTGGCAAGACCACGACTGCAGTCAATCTGGCTGCGGCGCTCGCGCAGCAAGGGCGGCGGGCGCTTTTGATCGACCTCGATCCGCAGGGCAACGCCACGATGGGAAGCGGGATCGACAAGCTGGCGCTCACCGAGTCGGTCTATCCGCTGCTCTTGGGGCTGACGACATTACCGCGTGCCCGCGTCCGCGCAGAAAAGGCAGGGTACGACGTCGTGGGGGCGAACCGAGAGCTCGCCGGTGCCGAAGTCGAGCTCGTCGAACTGCCCCGCCGCGAATACCGCCTGGCCGACGCGATCGCACCGTGGGTGGCGCACTACGACCTCGTACTCATCGATTGCCCGCCGTCGTTGTCGCTCTTGACCCTCAACGCGCTCTGCGCAGCGCACGGTGTGATCATTCCGATGCAGTGTGAATATTTCGCGCTCGAAGGGCTTTCGGATCTCGCCAATACCATCAAACGGGTGCGCAGCGGCTTGAATCCCAAGCTCGAGATCATCGGTCTGCTGCGGGTGATGTTCGACCCGAGGGTGACGCTGCAACAGCAAGTGTCCGAAGAGTTGGCACGCCACTTTGGCGAAACAGTCTTTCAAACGGTGATTCCGCGCAACGTCCGCCTGGCAGAAGCCCCAAGCCATGGACTCCCCGGTGTCTGTTACGATCCGCGCTCGACTGGCGCGAAAGCCTACCTGGCGTTCGCGGAAGAGCTCATCACCCGTTTGGGACTGGCGGAATCGTCGCCAACGGTTGGAGAATCGGTAACATGAGTCGCAGTAAGAAAGGGTTGGGGCGCGGCCTGGACGCGCTTTTGGGTGCGATGAGCAGTCAGCCGGCGCAAGGCCTTACGGCGGACGGCGAAGCGCGCGTGGTCGCGCTGCCCGTCGATCAGCTCGTACCGGGGCGCTACCAGCCGCGCAGCCGCATGGATCCTGGTTCGCTCGAAGAGTTGGCGGCGTCGATCCGGGTGCAAGGGGTGATGCAACCCGTGGTGGTGCGCCCGAACGGCGTCGGGCGCTACGAAATCATCGCGGGCGAACGGCGCTGGCGCGCGGCACAAATGGCCGGACTCGTCCATCTGCCCTGTCTGATTCGTGACGTACCGGACGATGCCGCGTTGGCGCTCGCGTTGATCGAAAACATCCAACGCGAAAATCTCAACCCGATCGAAGAGGCGCAGGGGTTGCAACGGCTGATCGAAGAGTTCGGTATGACCCACCAGCAGGTGGCCGACGCGATCGGGCGCAGCCGCTCCGCAGTCACCAACCTCCTGCGGTTGCTGCAATTGGCCGAACCGGTGCGCGAACTGGTGCTTGCGGGTGACCTCGAAATGGGGCATGCCCGTGCGTTGTTGCCGCTCTCTGCAGGAGATCAAGTGGCGCTCGCCCATCAAGCCGTCGCGAAGGGCTGGTCGGTTCGGCAGGTGGAGCGCGCGGTGCAGCAACGGTTGGCGCCGCCCGCGGAAAAGCGTGTGCCCGAGCGCAAGACAGCCGACTGGCTGCGTCTGGAAGAGCGGCTCGCGGAGCGGATTGGCGCGCCCGTTACCATCGAACGCAAAGGAAAAGGACCCGGGCGGCTGACGATTCGCTTCACCGACTGGGACGAACTCGACGCGGTGCTCGCACGGTTGGGGCTTGCGGAAGAGGCGATGCACGACGTTTGACCGTTTGCGACGAAAATTATAAAATACAAAAGATTTGCTGGGACGAGGCGGAATGACCCTGCGCACCATCGTGTCGAGCTACTGGATCGTAGCTTTTTTTGTTGCCGCAGCCGCAGCACTCATGGGCGGCGCCACGGCAGGGCTTTCGGCGCTTGCCGGAGGGGTCGCCGTTGCGGTGCCAGGTACCGTATTTGCGCTGTTGCTGGCGCTGCACGCCCGGTTTGCGCCCAGTGCGGGCTTTTTTTTGTTGGGTGAAGCGGTCAAGGTCGTCGCTACCGTGGTGTTGCTGATTGCCGCGGTGAAAGCATTGGGTGAGCCGGTGTGGTTGGCGTTGCTTGCTGGCCTCGCGTTTACGGCGAAAGCAGGATGGTTGAGTTTTGTCTTTTCGATGAGGGGGAATCATGGCAGCTTCTGGGCAAGGCCCCACAGCCTCTGAGTACGTCATTCACCATTTGACCCATCTCAATACATTGGGTCATCCGCAGGAGTCGCTCGTCGACTTCTCCGTATTGCATCTCGACACTTTTTTCTTCGCCACCAGTTTGGGCATTCTTACCGTGTGGCTGCTCTATCGCGCTGCGCGCCACGCAACCAGTGGCGTTCCGGGGCGTTTCCAAAATTTCGTCGAAATGCTGGTCGAGATGGTCAATGAGCAGGCCAAAGGGATCGTGCACAATCCCGAATCGCGCAAATTCGTGGCGCCGCTTGCGCTGACCGTGTTCGTCTGGATCTTCTGGATGAACTTCATGGACTTGTTGCCGGTCGATCTCCTGCCGCGCATCTGGGAAGGGATCTATGCTGCCGCCGGGGGGGATCCGCATCATGCCTATCTGCGCGTCGTGCCCACGGCCGACCTCAACGCGACGTTGGGGATGTCGATCGCGGTGCTGCTCATTTCGCTCTACTACAACCTCAAGATCAAAGGGGTTGGCGGTTGGGTGCATGAGCTCTTTACCGCGCCGTTCGGGAATCACCCGCTGCTCTATCCGGTGAATTTTGCGATGCAGATCATCGAGTACATCGCAAAGACCGTTTCACACGGGATGCGGTTGTTCGGTAACCTCTACGCCGGCGAACTCATCTTCATCCTGATTGCGATGCTGGGGGGTACCGCAACGGTCTTCGGTTTCTTGGGGCACGTGATCGCAGGGTCGATCTGGGCGATCTTCCACATTCTGATCATCGTGCTCCAGGCGTTCATCTTCATGATGCTCACGCTGGTCTATATCGGCCAAGCGCACGAGTCGCATTGAGGTGAATGCCGTTGGTAAGTGTGCTATCATTCAAGGGTTTTTTGTCATCCAACTTTGAGGAGTAATCATGGAAAGCATCGTTGGCTTTGTTGCTCTTGCGGCAGGTTTGATCATCGGTCTGGGTGCGGCAGGCGCCTGTATCGGGATCGGTATCATGGGGAGCCGCTTCCTCGAGGCATCGGCTCGTCAGCCCGAACTCATGAACACGCTGCAAACCAAAATGTTCCTGCTGGTCGGTCTCATCGACGCGGCGTTCATCATCGGTACGGGTATCGCGCTCTGGTACACGACGGCCAACCCGTTTGTCGGCTAAACGTTCGCGGCGTCCCGGGTGGGCGTGAAGGAGTGAAACAGTGAACTTGAACGCAACCCTGATCGCGCAGCTTGTCGTCTTCTTTATTTTGGGGTGGTTTACGATGAAGTTCGTTTGGCCGCCCCTGATGAAGGCGCTTGACGAGCGTGCGGCGAAGATCGCTGAAGGGCTTGCGGCGGCAGACAAGGCCAAAACCGACCTCGCGCTTGCCGAGAAGCGGGCAGTGGAAGAGTTGCGCAAAGCGCGCGAAGAAGCGGCGACGATGCGCAGCAACGCCGAACAGCAAGCGGCCAAATTGATCGAAGAGGCGCGCGTCGAAGCAGCTCAGATCATCAACCGTGCGCAGAAAGCGGCGGAAGAGGAGGCGCGTGCATCGGTGCAGCGCGTTCTGGAAGAGCTCCGTGAAGAGGTCGCGCGCTTGGCCTTGGTCGGCGCAGAGCAGATTCTGCGTCGCGAAATCGACGCCAAAGCCCACGCCGAATTGATTCAGCGTTTGAAAGAGGAACTCAAGTAACCATGGCCGAGACCGCAACCATCGCACGCCCTTACGCCGAAGCGGCGTTCGCTTTGGCGAAAGAGGCGGATGCGCTCGGTCCCTGGTCGCAAGCATTGCATGCGCTCGCTGAAGTGGTCGCGGTCGATACCGTCCGGGCCACTTTGGCCGATCCGCGCGTCGATGATGCCGCCAAATCGGATCTGATCACGGTGCTCGTGGAAAAAGCGGCGCCGCTGCCGGAAGGGTTCGCGAATTTCGTCCGGCTGTTGGTCGAAAACGATCGCGTCGCCGTAGTCGGGTCGATCGCCGAACAATTCGAAGCGAAGCGCTTGGCGTTCGAAGGGCGGTTACACGCCGTCGTCACCAGCGCATTCGAATTGACCGACGCGCAACAAAAGCAGATCCAGTCCGATCTCGAAGCCCACTATGGCAAGCCGGTCGAAATCGAAGTGCGGGTCGACCCCGAACTCATCGGTGGCGTGAAGATCGCGGTGGGCGACGACGTAATCGACGCGTCCGTGCGCAGCAAGCTTGCGAAGATGGCCGCAGCGCTCAAAATTTAGGAGTGATCCATGCAACTCAGTCCGTCTGAAATCAGTGATCTGATCAAGAGCCGGATCAAAAATCTCGAATTGTCGGCCGCCGTACAAAACGAAGGGGTAATCGTTTCGGTGGCGGACGGCATCGCACGCATTCACGGGCTCACCGGTGCGATGCAAGGGGAAATGCTCGAATTTCCTGGGAACACCTACGGTTTGGCGCTCAACCTCGAGCGTGATTCGGTCGGCGCGGTGATCCTGGGTGACTACGAACACATCTCCGAAGGGGATACCGTCAAAGCAACCGGCCGCATCCTGGAAGTGCCGGTCGGTCCCGAACTCCTTGGCCGCGTGGTCAACGCCCTGGGACAGCCGATCGACGGCAAAGGTCCGATCGAGGCGAAACGGACCGACAAGATCGAAAAGGTTGCGCCTGGGGTGATTTGGCGCAAATCGGTCTCGCAGCCGGTGCAGACCGGTCTCAAAGCGGTAGACACCATGATCCCGATCGGTCGTGGACAGCGGGAATTGATCATCGGTGACCGGCAAACCGGTAAAACGGCCGTCGCGGTTGATACGATCATCAACCAAAAAGGTCAGAACATGTTCTGTATCTACGTCGCGGTCGGTCAGAAAGCCTCGACCATCGCGAACGTAGTGCGCAAGCTCGAAGAGCATGGCGCGATGGAATACACCATCGTCGTCGCGGCATCGGCGTCGGAGTCGGCGGCGATGCAATACCTGGCACCGTATGCGGGCTGCACGATGGGCGAATATTTCCGCGATCGCGGGATGGACGCGCTCATCATCTACGACGACCTCACCAAGCAAGCGTGGGCATACCGGCAGATTTCGCTCCTGTTGCGCCGTCCGCCGGGGCGTGAGGCTTATCCGGGTGACGTCTTCTACCTCCACTCCCGTCTGCTCGAGCGCGCAGCGCGCGTCAATGAAGAATACGTCGAGCGCTTCACCAACGGGGAAGTGAAAGGCAAGACCGGGTCGCTCACCGCGTTGCCGATCATCGAAACGCAAGCGGGTGACGTCTCGGCGTTCGTTCCCACCAACGTGATTTCGATTACCGACGGGCAGATCTTCCTCGAAACCGACCTCTTCAACGCGGGGATCCGTCCGGCGGTGAACCCGGGGATTTCGGTGTCGCGCGTCGGTGGTGCAGCCCAGACCAAGATCATCAAGAAACTCTCCGGTGGTATTCGTACCGACCTCGCGCAGTATCGGGAATTGGCGGCCTTTGCGCAGTTTGCTTCGGACCTCGACGAGGCCACCCGCAAACAGCTCGAGCGCGGGCGTCGCGTTACCGAGCTCTTGAAGCAGCCGCAATACTCGCCGATGAACATCGCGCAGATGACCGTGTCGCTCTTGGCGGTGAACAACGGCTACTTCGACGCGATTCCGGTCGAACAGGTTTTGGCGTGCGAACAGGCGCTGCACCAGCACATCGAGAGCAAATTCCCCGAAGTGATGAAATCGATCGTCGAAACGGGGAACCTCTCCGACGAAGATCAGGCGAAGATCCTCGAGGAAATTGCGGCTTTCATGAAAACCTGGGCCTGAACGGGCGTGACGCCAAGGAGCGAACATGGCCGGAAGTAAAGAGATCCGCGGCAAGATCAAGAGCGTGCAGAACACGCGTAAGATCACCAAAGCCATGGAAATGGTCGCCGCGTCGAAAATGCGCAAAGCCCAGGAGCGGATGCGGCAAGCGCGCCCGTACGCCGAGCGGATCCGCCGCTTGGCGGGGCACTTGTCGCATGCCACCGCGTCGGAGTACCGCCACCCGTTCATGCAGGAATCCGAGCGGGTCGAACGGGTGGGATTGATCGTGGTCACGACCGACAAAGGGCTCTGTGGCGCACTCAACACCAACATCCTGCGTTCAACGCTCAACGAAATGAAGCGGTGGGAGCAGGATGGGGTCAAGGAGATCCAGGTCGTCGCAATCGGCAATAAGGGCCTTGGCTTCATGCAACGCATTGGCGCGAAGGTGGTCGCTGAACGAACCCATTTGGGGGATACGCCCCACCTCGACGTCCTGATCGGTCCGACCAAGGTGTTGCTCGACGCGTTCGAAGCGGGAGAACTCGATCGCGTCTCTATCGCCTACACCCGTTTCATCAACACGATGAAACAGGAACCGGTGATCGAGCAACTGTTGCCGCTTTCGGGAGAACGGCTCGACGTGCCCGAACACAACTGGGACTACATTTACGAGCCGGAAGCCGAAGTCGTGGTGGACGAACTGCTTCGCCGCTACATCGAAGCGCTCGTCTATCAGGCGGTCGCCGAAAATATGGCGTCGGAGCAAAGCGCGCGGATGGTTGCGATGAAAGCGGCGTCCGACAATGCGACGAACGTGATCAAAGAGCTGCAGCTGGTGTACAACAAGTCGCGTCAAGCGGCGATCACCAAAGAGCTCGCCGAAATCGTCGGCGGGGCAGCCGCGGTCAGTTGAGGACTCTCTGAAAAGGATAGAACGATGGCAACAGGTACGATCGTACAGTGTATCGGCGCGGTGATCGACATTCAATTCCCGCGCGACCAGATGCCAAAAATCTACGAAGCGCTGAAACTCGTCGACGAAAACGATTTCGTCGAGAAAGGGCTCACGTTCGAGGTGCAGCAGCAGTTGGGTGACGGTGTCGTGCGCACGATCGCGCTGGGCGCTTCCGACGGGCTGCGCCGTGGGATGAAAGTCGAATCGACGGGGGCACCGATCAGCGTTCCCGTCGGTCATGGCACGCTCGGCCGCATCATGGACGTGCTCGGGCGTCCCATCGACGAAGCGGGTCCCATCCAAACCGACGAATACCGCTCGATCCACCAGAAAGCGCCGAAGTTCGACGAGCTTTCGCCGTCGGTCGAGCTCTTGGAGACCGGGATCAAGGTGATCGACCTCATCTGCCCGTTTGCGAAAGGGGGTAAGGTCGGTCTCTTCGGCGGTGCCGGGGTGGGCAAAACCGTCAATATGATGGAGCTCATCAACAACATCGCGAAGCAGCACTCCGGTCTTTCGGTGTTTGCGGGCGTCGGTGAGCGTACCCGGGAAGGGAACGACTTCTACCACGAAATGAAGGAGTCGAACGTTCTCGACAAGGTCGCGATGGTCTTCGGCCAGATGAACGAGCCGCCCGGAAACCGTCTGCGCGTGGCGCTAACTGGTCTGACGATGGCCGAACGCTTCCGCGACGAAGGGCGCGACATTCTCTTCTTCGTCGACAACATCTACCGCTACACGCTTGCGGGTACCGAAGTGTCGGCGCTCCTTGGCCGGATGCCGTCGGCGGTGGGTTATCAGCCGACGCTCGCCGAAGAGATGGGTAAATTGCAAGAGCGGATCACATCGACGAAAGTCGGCTCGATTACCTCGATCCAAGCGGTTTACGTTCCGGCGGACGACCTGACCGACCCGTCTCCGGCAACCACCTTCTTGCACCTCGACTCCACCGTCGTGTTGTCGCGTGATATCGCGGCACTCGGGATCTACCCTGCGGTCGACCCGCTCGATTCCACCAGCCGTCAGCTCGATCCGCTGATCGTCGGTGAGGAGCACTACACCGTGGCGCGTAAAGTGCAGGCCACGTTGCAGCGCTACAAAGAGTTGCGCGACATCATCGCGATCCTGGGGATGGACGAGCTTTCACCGGAAGACAAACTGACGGTGGCCCGTGCGCGGAAGATCCAGCGCTTCTTGTCGCAGCCGTTCCACGTCGCCGAGGTGTTTACCGGGACGCCGGGCAAATACGTTCCGCTCAAGGAGACGATCCGCGGCTTCAAGATGATCGTCGAAGGCGAGTGCGACCACCTGCCCGAACAGGCCTTCTACATGGTCGGGACGATCGACGAGGCATTCGAAAAAGCCAAGAAGGTCCAATAAACAAGGGGTGGTGTCATGGCGATGACCGTACATGTCGATGTGGTGAGCGCCGAAGAAGAGCTCTTCTCCGGGCTTGCCGAAATGGTGGTTCTGCCCGGAGAAGCGGGCGAACTGGGCGTATTACCAGGTCATGCGCCGTTGCTGACGCGAATCCGCCCGGGGACCGTTCGGGTCAAGACGCCGGACCATGGCGAAGAGATCATCTTCGTTTCGGGCGGCATTCTCGAGGTGCAACCCAACTTGGTGACGGTGTTGGCCGATACCGCAGTGCGCGGTGCCGACCTGGACGAAGCGCGCGCAATCGAAGCGAAGCGCCGCGCCGAGGAGGCACTGCAAAACCGCAACGCGGCGATCGACTACGCGAAAGCGCAAGCCGAACTCGCCGAAGCGGTGGCGCAGCTCCAGGCGATCGAGCGGATGAAAAAGCTCAAACACCGCGTGGGTGGCGCATAACCAACCGAACCCGAATCGCGTAATTCGCGAAGAGCCCGAGGGTGTGTTGCCGCACCCTCGGGCTTTTTTTGTCGCGTAACAATCGTGGCACGCAGATAAAGGAGGCGCCTAGGAGTTCGAGACGGTAGCAAACAGCAGATCGATTGACACTACGACGGCTTTACGCCGGTTGAATCCCCGCAACTTTCCAACCGCCACCCGACTTCGGTTTGACCAGGTGCCAGAGCTCGGCGAACGACGCGGGCGGCGTCGATGGCGTTTCTCGGATCAACCCGCTGAAGCGTACCGTAGCCAGATAGTGGTCCCCTTCGTCGGTCAGGTCGAGGAGTTCCGCGGAGAGTTGCACCACATCGGTCTGTTGGCTGGGCTCCCAGGTTGGGTTCGCCTGGAGTTCCGCGAGCAGTTGCGGGGTGACCAGACGCGCGATCGCTGCCCAATCTTGCGCGTCGTGTGCTGCTTGCAGCGCGACGAACTGCCGTTTCGCTTCCTGCAGGAACGCCGTTTCGTCGAGCTGAGCACGAAGGGGGTTGGTGGTATCGGCATCCCCTGCGGCTTGCGCAGCGTGCCCGGCAGCAGCAGATGGCCATGAGTTAGATGGCCACGAGTTGCGATCGGCGGTACGCCACGTCGCCTGGGGCGATGCGCCAGCCGCAGTCTCCGCTGGGCGCATCTGCGGCGATTGCCACCGGCGGAAGAGCCAAAAGAGGCCGCCTGCAAAGAGCGCGATCAGGAGCAGCGAACCGAATTCGTCGCTCAAACCGAGGGAAGAAAAGAGCCACGCCAGGCCGAGCCCCGCCGCGAGACCGCCGAGTGGTCCCAACCACGAGGAACGGCGCGGTGTGGTTTGGGGCGTTGCGCCAGGGGTTGCCGGTTTGGGCGCTGGCGCGATTTGAGCGGGGCGCGGTGGTGGGGTGATCTGGCGCTGGATACCGAAGCTGCGCCCACCACCCAGGCGGCGCGCTTCGGCGTCGTCCGGCCAGGCGGTCAGGAACAACGTGGCACACGCAACGAAAGCGGTCAAAACCAATCGTGCCATGCGATGCGCATAGGTCATCGGCGAAATCCTCCTGTTACGGTTTGAAGCCGCGATGGAGTGCAACCACCCCAGCGGTCAGGTTGTGGTATTGTACCGCGACGAAGCCGACGCGTTCCATCATCTGACGGAGCGTCTCCTGATCGGGGTGTACCCGAATCGATTCCGCGAGATAGCGGTAACTCTCGGCGTCGTTCGCGACGATTTTGCCGAGCCGCGGCAGCACCTGAAAGGAGTACCAGTCATAAAGCGGGGAGAGCGGCGCCCAGACGCGAGAGAATTCCAGAACCAACAGGCGTCCGCCCGGTTTGAGCACGCGCAGCATTTCGGCAAGTGCTGCCTCTTTGTGGGTCATGTTGCGCAAGCCGAACGCGACTGAAACGCAGTCGAACGTGTCGCTGGGAAAGGGGAGTTGCTCCGCGTCGCACTGGGCAAACGCAGGAATGACGCCTGTTTCGAGGAGGCGCGTTTTGCCGCGCACAAGCATCGCGTGGTTGATGTCGGTCATCCACACCTGGCCGGTGGGTCCGACGCGCCGCGCGAACGCCAACGCGAGATCCCCGGTGCCCGAAGCGATATCCAATACCCGGTGACCAGGGCGCACGCCCGAGGTGGCGATCGTGTAGTGCTTCCAAAGACGGTGGAGCCCTGCCGACATCAGATCGTTCATCACGTCGTATTTGTCGGCGACCGAATCGAAGACTTGCCCGACCAACCGTTTCTTTTCTGGTGCGGGAACCTGGCGGAACCCGAAGTCGGCTTGCTCGCTCATCGCGCACACCCTCCTTGCCCGCACCCACACGCGGCATCCGAAAGGCGGCTTGCTTCGGTGTTGGTATGGGAAGTCGGTTCACGGCTCGCGCCAGCCGCTTGCAGTTGGGCGAGGTAGTCGGCCCACCGCGCTGCATAGGTTTCGCCGAGTTCGCGCAGATAGGTCCAAGTGTAAATGCCGCTGTCATGACCGTCCGAAAATGCGATCTGAAGGGCATAATGACCTGAAGGGGTCAGCCGATCGATTCGCACCCCTTTTTTGCCGGTCTGCAATACGGATTGACCGGGGCCGTGACCTTGGACTTCGGCAGACGGGCTGAACACCCGCAGATATTCGGGGTCGAACGTGAACGTGGCGCCATCGGCGAACGTGATTTCGAGCTGGTTGCGCCGTTGGTGGTAAACCACCGATTCGGGAACATGACGAGGGTCGAGATTCATGGTGCGCACGAAAGATGGCTCAGACAATCGTTTAGCTTACCATGAATCGCGCGTGGGCAGGGGGGCGCGATCGCCACGCCTTTGTCACAAAACTGTCATCTCATTCGATTATGATCGCAGCGATGAGCCAAACACGAACGATATTGCTCGTTGAAGACGATGCCGCGATCCGTTCGCTCCTGGTGTTGCACCTGGAGAACGCGGGTTTTCGGGTGCTGGAAGCGCCAGACGTGCGTACGGCGCTACGCTGGTTGGACGAACTGTTGCCCGATATTGCGGTGATCGACTGGATGTTGCCCGACGTCTCGGGGATCACGTTGCTCGAGCGGTTGCGCCACAACGACCGTACACGGCAGATTCCCGTGGTGATGCTGACGGCTCGCGCTGCGGAAGCCGACAAGGTGCGCGGGCTCGAAGGGGGGGCCGACGATTATGTCACCAAACCGTTCTCGCCGCGGGAACTGCTGGCGCGGATCCGTGCGGTAATGCGGCGGCGGCAGCCGGAGCCGGAAGCCGGACCGGTTGCGTTCGGCGGGCTTGAACTGGTGCCCGATCGCCGTGTCGTCCGCCGCGCCGGTGCGGAGCAGACGCTGGGGCCGACCGAATTCCGGCTGTTGCATTTTTTCGTGACCCATCCGGAACGGGTATGGGATCGCGCCACGCTGCTCGATCGCGTCTGGGGCGACGATGCGTTCATCGAAGAGCGTACCGTGGATGTCCATGTCCGGAGGTTGCGCTTGGCGTTGCGGCCCCTCAAGGCCGACGGCATGATCGAGACGGTTCGCGGCGCAGGTTACCGCATCACCGCGATCCCCTTCGAACCGCTGTGAACGATGCGCCCGCGTCACGAACGTTTCGGCCTGGTGCTCGGCGCGATCGGGGTTGGTGTGGCGAGCGTCGTCGCTGGCAGCACGGGTGCGGCGATCGCGGTTGCTGCTGTAGCGGGTTGGGGATGGTGGCAAGCGCAGCGCCGTTGCCATGAGGTAGAGACGGCGTTGGCGCGCGCCGAGGCGGAGCAGGCGGCGTCGCAGCGCGATCGTGCGCAGCAAGCGAACGACTTGTCGCAGTTGCTGGCGCTCTTGTCTGACGTGCCCGTTGCGATCGTTTGGGTACGGGCGGGCATGGTGCAGTGGGCGAATCAGACCGCATGTACTTGGTTGGCGCTGCGGCCAGCGCGCCACTTGGGGCAACCGGTGGTCTGGTTTTTGCCCGACACGACCTGTTGGTCAGAAGCGGTGCGTGCCGGTGCCAACGGCGTGACGAAAACGGTCCAGATTGGGCAACGCACCTTCGAATGGCGGCTCTACTGGTTCGCCCATACGGATACGCCGGAAAGCGGCCTCTTGTGGATCGAGGATGCGACGGAACGCCAGCGCGTTGCTGCGATGCGCCGCGATTTCGTCGCAAACGTTTCGCACGAGCTGCGGACCCCGCTGACGGTGTTGATCGGCGGTTTGGAGACGCTTGCCGAGCGCGATTTTCCGTTGGAACCAGCACAACGCAGCGAACTCATCGCCCAGTGCGAGCGGGAAGCGAAACGGATGTTGCGCCTGGTGCGCGATCTGCTGCAGCTCGCAGAACTGGAAAGCGGCGCGCCGCCTGCGTTCGAGTGGATTTCAGTGGCGGCGCTGATCGACGAAGCAGCCGAGTTGGCGTGGACGTTGGCGCCTGAAGGGCTCACCGTCACGGTTGCGTTACCGGAACCGCTCGCCACGGCGCAATTACACGGCGACGAGGCGGAGTTGGCAACGGCATTACGCAATTTGGTGAGCAACGCGATACGGTATACCCCCGCGCCCGGGAGGGTGACCATCGGCGTGACGGCGCACAGGGATGCCTTGGCCCTTTGGGTCGAGGACACAGGGATCGGGATTCCCAAAGAACATCTACCGCGGCTCACCGAACGGTTCTACCGGGTCGACCGGGCACGCTCCCGCGCAAGCGGCGGAACCGGTCTGGGGTTGGCGATCGTCCAGCATGTCGCCGAACGACACGGTGCGCGCTTGGCGATCACGAGCGAAGTGGGCAAAGGAAGCTGTTTTCGTCTCGATTTCCCACGCCCGCGCTGGCGCGTCACGACCGTTGCTCACAATGAGCGGAACGAGAACCAGCAGTAGTCGTAACCGACTTCGAGCCGCTCTTCCACCAAGATCAACCGCTCTTCCTTGTTGAGGTGAAGTTCCCACTGTTTGGGGAAGGGTTCGTCTTGCACCGGAACGATGAGCGTCTCCCACGGGTCGAGCGCGTCCCGTGAGCGAATCAGCAGAAACGCGGGCGACCAGGGAAGGGGGTCGGTACCGATGGGGCTGAGGGGTCTTGCGGCAAGGGGGATCACGCGATCGTACGTGAACCGTTGGATGCCAATGTGGAAAGCGTTCTCCGTCTGAGAACGCCACCGGATACGCGCAAGTACCCAGCGTTTCGCGTCCAGACTGGGGCTGGTGGTTTGTAATGCGACCAACTGTTGCGGGACGAACGTATCCGCAGTGATTCGAGCGACCGAAAGCGGTTGGATCAACTGCCAACCCTCGGCGCTTTTGTCCCTGACGCGCAAAAGGTTGTGTTCCTCGTCGTTCGCATCGCTGGCGTTGCCCAAACCATCGACAAAAAGCGCGATCCGCTGGGTGCGGAGGTACGGGGAGCGCTCCGATCCGGGTTGGTATTCGAACGGACGGCCTGCGACTGCAGTGTAGATTGCGTCCCACCCCTGAATCAGGCGCGCTGGCTCGAGCGCACCGGATTCGCGTCTTTGCGAACGCACCTTGGGGGGCTGTGCCAGCAGTCGATACAGGGTTTCCCGCACGTTTTGGGCTTCGATGCGGTCTGGTTCGGTGTGCGCAGCTGCTCCTTCCTCTTGTTGTTGGAGTTGATGGAGCATGGCTTCGCAATCGAGGAGCCACAGATCCTGTTCGGTGTCATCACCATGCAGTCGAGGCGGTGCCCAACTGTGGAGGGAAAAACCATAGCGGTGGGTCTTATCGTCTGGAGCAAGCCAGCTCTTGGGTACGATTTGGAGATAAGCCGCGTGGGTCTCGATCAGTTCGCGGAACGCGGCAAGCTGCGGCGGCGGGGTGCGCGCGGGATCGACGAGAAAGGTGGCAAGCACCGCGGCGACCTGCTCATGCGGTGACGTCTTGCCGTCGCGGGTGAGGGGGTCTTCGACCCGTTTCCACACGACCCGACGCTCGCTTGCCGCAGTATAGAGGCGATAGAGCGCATTCCACAGCGCTTCGGGGATCGCGTGGGCGCGCTGCCAGAACCAATCGAAGGCTTGCTGGAGTAACCACCCCATTCGGGCGAACGCAACGGCCAAATGGGTTCGGTACCGGGTGTGGTTCGAAAGGCGCTGCGCCACGGTCGCATAGAGCACGAGCAACACGGACCAGAGCGCCCAAAACCGCTCAGGGTCGTTCCGGGTGAGCGTGTGGGCGTGGCTGCGCAGAATATCGACGGTTTCGAGCAATTCCCCCCAGGCGGGTTCGTCGTCTGGGGATGCCGGACGGTGCCGCTCTGCCGCAAGCGTGCGCAGCAACTGGGTGGCGTGGCGATGCACCAACCGCTCGATTTCCGCGCCATCGTGCGCCGCGGTCAATTCGCTTTTGAGCGTCTCTTGAAAACGCGTTGCATCCCACATCGTCAAGTGGCTCGCATCGTTCCGTCGACCAGCCGATGGGTGACGATCCCGCCGACCCACATCGCCAACAGAGTGAGCCACGAGGTGAGGGAAAAGAGCGACGCGCCGGTAACGCCTGCGCCTACCGCACAGCCGCCGGCCAGAATGCCGCCGAAGCCCATCAATACGGCACCAGCGAGATACCGCTTCATCGCGTGCCCGCCCTGAAACCCTTGGAGCTCAAGTTCACGATTGTGCCATGCGGCCAAAAAAGCGCCAAGGAGTACGGCTGGAATGAAGAAAAAATCGAAGTCCAGGGGCACGGTGGCGGTAGCCAGAACGGTCATCAGGACATTCGCCGAAGGCGAGGTGAAGGTGAGGCTGCGCACCGGAACCGGGTCGAACGAAACCAGCGAGAGTTGGTAGGTGGCGATCCACGCGACGACGATTACCGCACCGGCGCCGATCGCATGTCCGATTTGGGCGCGGGGTAGCCGCGAACGAATTGCCCAGAGGATCGCTGCAACGAGCCAAACGCCAGCGAACGCGATCGCAAAGGGGCGCCCCCAACCCAAAATCGCCAACAGGTCGCGCGCAGTGCCGCCTGGGATCGTCCAGAGCGCGTTCAACCATTCGCGAAACGGAGCGAGGATTCCGCCGGTTGCCGCTTGCGCGGTGACTGCAAAGACGAGCCCGGAAAGGAGCGACCGTAGGTTGCCGGTTCCCGCGAGGATCAGCATGCGCGACGCACAGCCACGGGTGAGGATCATCCCGGTGCCGAACATCAGCCCGCCCAGGATCGCGCCGGAGAGGCTGCCGACGCTGGCCAGCTGCCGAACGTTCGCGGTGTCGAACCAGCCCGAAGCAATCGCGAGCTGCGTCCCCATCACCGCAACCGAGAAGGTGATGAGCCAGACCGTGGTGCGCTGTCCCCATTGCCGTTCGGCGAATTCGATCGTTGCAGCGCGCAGGCAGAATCGAGAACGTTGGCCAAAGTAGCCGAATGCGAGCCCGATGAGCGCACCGAGTGTGGCGAGGAGATACGGGGTTTCGAAGCGGTCGACGAGCCAAGCCCACATGGCGACACCTTCCGACGGAAGAGGTCGCCATTATCGCATACGAATATGTTGAAGTAGAATAAAATAAAACGTTAAGATGCCAATGCACGGCGGATCAATTCGGTGACCTGCTTCGGGTTGGCCTTGCCTTTGGAGGCTTTCATCACCGCGCCGACGATCGCGTTGAGCGCTTTTTCTTTCCCCGAACGGTATTCGGCAACCGATTTCGGATTCGCGGCGATCGCTTCCGCGACGAGCTGTTCGAGGAGCGCCGTGTCATTGACCTGGCGCAGCGCCAGCGCGTCGATCAGTTCGTCCGCTGAGCGGGCGTCACCGGCCCACCACGCGGCCAAGAGTTGCTTGCCCCCGGTGGAGGAGAGGGTGCCGTCGGCAACGCGCGCGACCAACGCCGCGAGCTGGTGGGGGGTCACGGGGGCGCTTTCGATCGACCGCTCCTCTTTGTTGAGCCGCCCGAGCACTTCGACCAAAAGCCAGTTGGCGCACGGTTTGGCGAGCGCAGACCCCGCTGCTTCGACGGTGGCGACGAAGAAGTCGGCGAGCGCCTTGTCGCTGACGATGAGCGCCGCGTCGTGCGCCGAGAGGCAGTAGGCGGTTTCGAACCGTTCGGCAAGCGCCTGGGGGAGTTCCGGTAGTGCCGCGCGTTCGCGTTCGATCCATTCGGCAGGGATCACGAGTGGTAGCAGATCGGGGTCGGGGAAGTAGCGGTAGTCGTGCGCCTCTTCCTTAGTGCGCATCACCCGCGTCTCCCCTTTCGCCGGGTCGAAGAGGACGGTGGCCTGTTCGATCGGGCGGCCCGATTCCAATTCGTCGATTTGCCAGGCGATCTCATATTCGATCGCTTGGTAGAGGAAGCGGAACGAGTTGAGGTTCTTGATTTCGCGCCGCGTGCCCAGCTTGGTCTCACCGCGTGGGCGGACCGAGACGTTGGCGTCGACCCGGAACGACCCTTCTTGCATGTTGCCGTCGCAGATGCCGATCCAGCGCACCAGCGCGTGGAGCGCTTTGGCGTACGCGACCGCCTCTGCGGCGCTGTTCATCTCCGGTTCGGAGACGATCTCGAGGAGCGGCGTGCCGGCACGGTTGAGGTCGATGCCGCTCATGCCATGGAAGTCTTCGTGCAGGCTCTTGCCCGCGTCCTCTTCCAGGTGGGCGCGGGTGAGGTGCACCGTTTTCTGGTAAGCGTTCGCTCCGTCCCCCACTCGGATGGTGAGGGCACCGCCAGAGACCACCGGCAGTTCGTACTGGCTGATCTGATACCCTTTGGGCAGGTCGGGGTAAAAGTAGTTTTTGCGTGCGAAAACGCTACGCGGCGCAATGGTCCCGTTTACCGCGAGGCCGAAGCGGATCGCGCACGCCACCGCTTCGCGGTTGAGCACCGGAAGGGTACCGGGCAACGCCGCGTCGATCCAGCTCACCTGCCGGTTGGGTTCGGCGCCAAACGCGGTTGCCGCTCCGGAAAAGATCTTGCTGCGCGTGGTGAGTTGCGTGTGAATTTCGAGTCCGATCACCGCTTCGTAACGATTCATGCTCATCGCTTTCGCTCCTTCAGCACGCGGCAACCGGGGGCAGCGCGCGGTGCCAATCGGTTGCGTTCTGGTAGGCATGGACCGCGGCGAGCAGTTTCGCTTCGCCGAAATGGGGGGCGATGAGTTGCGCGCCGATCGGCAAGCCCGCTCCGTCGAACCCGCAGGGATGGGCGATCGCTGGCAAACCGGCCAAATTGACGCCAATGGTGAACACGTCGGCCAGGTACTCTTCTACCGGGTCGCTCTTTTCACCCACCCGCCACGCGGTGGTGGGGGTTACCGGTGTGAGGATGAGGTCGCACGCGGCAAACGCGTTGCGGTAGTCGTCGGTGATCAGCCGCCGCACCTGCTGCGCTTTGCGGGTGTAGGCGTCGTAGTAGCCGGCAGAGAGCACGTAGGTGCCCATGAGGATACGCCGCTTCACCTCCCAGCCGAACCCTTCGGCACGGGTGCGGGTGTACATTTCGAAAAGGTCGTCGTAGTGCGCGGTGCGGTAGCCATACCGGACACCGTCGTAGCGCGCAAGGTTGCTCGACGCCTCCGCAGGCGCCAGGACGTAGTAGGCGGGAATCGCCAGTTCTGCTTGGGGGAGATGGATGTCGACGAGCGTTGCGCCGAGCTGCTCATAGCGGCGCGCTGCGGCAAGGACCGCGTCGCGAACTTCGGGTTGGAGCCCATCGGCAGCCAAGAACGATTGCGCAACGCCGATGCGCCAGCCAGCGAGTGGCCGGTCTGTAGCGATCGCGGCAAGTGCCGCAGCGTAGTCGGGAACGTCGACGGCCGCCGAGGTGGAGTCGAGGGGATCGAACCCGGCGATCGTGTGCAAAAGAAGCGCGCAATCTTCAGCGGTGCGGGCAAAGACTCCGGCTTGGTCGAACGAGGAGGCGTAGGCGATCATCCCCCAGCGGCTCACCAGTCCGTACGTCGGTTTCAGTCCGGTCACGCCGCAGTGCGCTGCGGGTTGGCGCACGCTCCCGCCGGTGTCGGTTCCCGTCGCCGCGGGGACGATCCCGGCCGCGACCGCTGCGGCCGAGCCACCTGACGAACCGCCCGGGACGCGGTCGGTTGCCCACGGGTTGCGGCACGGACCAAAATAACTGTGCGCGTTTGCCGAACCCATCGCGAATTCGTCGAGGTTCGTTTTGCCGACCGTCACGGTTCCCGCCGCTTTGAGACGCGTAACGACCGTTGCATCGAACGGTGAGTGGTAACCGTCGAGCATTTTCGACGCCGCGGTGGTTGGGAATTCCGTGGTACAAAAGAGGTCTTTGTGCGCGATCGGGATCCCGGCAAGAGGCCCGGAGGCCTGGGATGCGCCAGCGAGTTCGGTCAGCCGTGCGGCGAGCGTCGCGTCGTCGGCGATCGTGATGAAGGCGTTGAGGGTAGGCTGCAATGCGTGCGCACGTTCGCAGGCTGCGCGCGCCACCGCTTCGGGAGTGGTTTTCCCTTCGGCGAAGGCGCGGCGCAATTGGCTGATGGTAAGGGGGTGCTGCGCATTCATGATTCGATGACCTTGGGAACCAGGTAGAGGCCGTTTTCGGCAAGCGGGGCCAATGCCATCAGCGCGTCGCGCCGGTCGGGTTCGGTGACGGCGTCGTCACGCAGCCGTTGCGTGAGCTCCAATGGGTGCGCGAGCGGCTCGACTCCGTCGGTCGGTGCTGCTTGTAACCGATCGAGCAGCGCGAAGACGCCGTCGAGTTCGTGCGCCATCTGTTCGGCTTCGGCATCAGAAAGCGCAAGCCGCGCCAGCGCGGCCAAACGGTGAATCGCTTCGGTGGTAAACGCCATGGTTCGAACCGTGTCGTCACAATCGGAAACGCGGTAGGGTATCATATCGCATGGGCATTTGCGAAGCACGATCGGTGCTTCTTCTCGTTCGAGGAATTCGTATGTTTGGCTTTTTGCGTTCGTGGTTCTCCAACGACCTGGCGATCGATCTGGGCACAGCCAACACGTTGATCTATATGCGCGGCCGCGGCATCGTGCTCGACGAGCCGTCGGTGGTAGCGATTCGCGTCGATTCCAGTACCGGAAAGAAGACGATCCAGGCGGTCGGTAAGACCGCAAAAGAGATGCTCGGTAAGACGCCCGGCAATTTGGAGGCGATCCGCCCGATGAAGGACGGCGTGATCGCCGATTTCATCGTCACCGAGCAGATGATCAAACAGTTCATCAAAAAGGTCCATGCGTCGAAATTGATTGCACCGTCGCCGCGCATCATCATCTGTGTACCGTGTGGGTCGACGCAGGTGGAGCGGCGTGCGATTCGTGACGCGGCGCTTGCTGCTGGCGCCAGCAAGGTCTATCTGATCGAAGAGCCGATGGCCGCGGCGATCGGCGCAGGGTTGCCGGTTGCCGAGCCCACCGGTTCGATGGTCGTCGATATCGGCGGGGGTACGACCGAAGTCGGCGTGATCGCGCTCGGTGGGATGGTCTATTCCGGGTCGATCCGCGTCGGCGGCGACAAGTTCGACGATGCGATCGTCAATTACATTCGCCGCAATTACGGGATGTTGATCGGCGAGGCGACGGCCGAGATGATCAAAAAAGCGATCGGAACCGCGTTTCCGACCGCCGAGGTGCTCGAGATCGAAGTGAAGGGGCGTAACTTGGCCGAAGGGATTCCGCGTGCTTTTACGGTTTCGTCGAACGAAGTGCGCGAAGCGATCCAGGAACCGCTCAATCAGATCGTCTCCGCGGTGAAGATCGCGTTGGAACAGACTCCGCCTGAGCTGGGTGCCGATATCGCGGAGCGCGGGATCGTGCTCACGGGCGGCGGTGCGCTCCTCAAAGACATCGACCGCCTGATCCAGGAGGAGACAGGGTTGCCGGTCTTCGTCGCCGACGATCCGCTCACCTGCGTTGCGCGGGGGTGCGGTGCGGCGCTCGAAAAGGTCGATCTTTTGGATACGATTTTCACCCATGAATGACCGTGGCTGATTCGGCCGCGACGCACCTTTCGTTCCGCCGGTCGCTGCCGCTCACGACGCGTGCGTGGTTGGCGACGCTCGTCGCGATCGCGGTGATGGTCGCCGACGCCCGCTTCGACTGGCTCACGCCGTTGCGCGATGGCGTCTCCGTGCTGGTTCGACCATTGGTCGCTGCGGGGCAGTGGCCGTTTCGCGTCTGGGAGATGCTGGAGCGAACGACGATCGACGTCGTCGCGCTGCAACAAGAGAACGCCGAACTGCGCCGCCAGTTGCTGATCTTGTCGGCGCAAATCTGGGAGGGTGCGGCGGCGCGGCGGGAAAACGACCGGCTGCGTGCGTTGTTGGGCTTTGCGCCGATGCCCGGAACCCGTTTGCTCCCGGCTCAGGTGCTCTACGATTCGCCCGATCCCTTTTCCCGCCGCATCGTGATCGACCGCGGCAGCAACCACGGCATTCGACCCGGGCTTGCGGTCGCTGCGGCGAAGGGGTTGGTCGGTCAGGTGACACGCGTGCAACCGTTGGTGAGCGAAGTGACGCTGATCACGCACGAGCGAATGCGGATCCCGGCCACCGTGGCGCGCACCGGGATGCGCGGCATTTTGTGGGGGCGCGGTGAAGCTGAGCTGCAGCTGCGTGACGTGTTGGGCGAATGGGCGGTGGCGGAGGGAGACGAGGTGGTGACCTCGGGGTTGGACGGCCTCTACCCGGTCGGGTTACCTGTGGGGCGCGTGACGCGTATCGAACGGGGGCAAGCCGAGCCGCTGGTGTTCGTCACGCCGTTCGAAGCCGGAGCGCAGTGGCGGCAGTTGCTCGTGCTTGTGCGCGACGAAACGGTGGCGCCGTAAGCGACGATGGAACAGCCGACCCACCGTTCGCGCGAACTGCTGTCGCCGCCCAGCCGAGCGTGGATGATCGTGACGCTCCTGGGCGCGTTGGCGCTCGATCTCATCCCCCGTCCTTGGACCACGGTTTGGGGTCCCGAAGCGACGTTGATGACGCTGACGTTTTGGGCGTTGCGTTCGCCCGCATGGACGGGCTTCGGTTTGACCCTGCTCGTGAGCATCGCGCTCGACGTGGGCCGCGGCGCCGTGTTGGGACAGACGGCGCTCGCCGCGATCTGGGTGGTGTGGGGCGCGCAGAAGTGGCGCAGTCGTGTGCTCTGGTTCGGCCCCTTTGGCCAAGCGGTGCACTTGGTCTGGTTGTGGGCTGGGGCGCTCGCGGTGCAGGTGGCGGTGCGTTGGCTCGTGGTCGGTGACGGGATTTTTGCTTATGGGTATCTCTTGTCGCCGCTGTGGATGGCACTCGTGTGGCCCATCTGGTACGCGTTGTTGCTGTGGCCGCAACGGTGGCGTGCGGAGTTGCCCAAGCATCGGGTATGACGCTGGAAACGCCTTCCCTCGATCAACTTCAGCGCCGAACCCGCTGGCGTGCGGCAGTCGCCGCGTTGGTGATGCTCGCTGGGTTTGCGCTCCTATTGTGGCGATTGCACCATCTGCAAGTGGCGCAGCACGAACGGTTCGCGGCGCTTGCTGAGGCCAACCGTCTGGCCTTGGTGCCCATCCCGCCGCAGCGCGGCGAAATCTTCGATCGGAACGGCAAGCCGCTTGCGCGTAACGAAGGGGTTTATGTGCTGGAAGTGACGCCGGCGCTCACGCCAGATCTCGACGCAACCTTGAATTCGCTCGCTGAGCTTGTGGCGATCGATGCCGACGATATTCGGTCGTTTCGTCGCAAAGTGCGCGAACAGCGCGGCTTGGGAAGCGTGCCGCTCAAGTGGCGTCTCACCGACGCCGAAGCCGCCCGAATCGCGGCGAACGGGTTTCGCTTGCCCGGTGTCCAGGTTGCGGTCCGTTCGATGCGCCACTATCCCTACGGCGAGGTGATGGCGCACATCGTCGGCTATTTGGGGCGGATCAGCGAACGCGACCTGCAGCGTATCGAAGCGCAAGACGCGCTGGGACGCTACCGGGGGTTGGAGGTGATCGGCAAAGAGGGGGTCGAGGCGAGCCACGAATCCGAACTGGTGGGTTGGCCGGGGTGGGAGCAGCTCGAAGTGAACGCCGCTGGGCGCGCGGTGCGGCGGCTCACTTCGGTGCCGGCGCAACCGGGACGCGATGCGATCTTGACGATCGACGTCGATTTCCAGGCGTTCGTCCATGAGTTGCTTCGCGACAAGCAGGCGGCGTTCGTCGCGCTCGATCCGCGCGACGGCGCTGTTTTGGCGATGGTAAGTACCCCTGCGTACGACCCCAATGCGTTCGTGACCGGATTGTCGAACGAGGTGTGGACGCGCCTGCTCGAGGACCCAGCCCGTCCGTTGCTCCATCGCGCGTTGCGGGGAACCTATCCGCCCGGGTCGACCTTCAAACCGTTCCTAGCGCTGCTTGGATTGGAAACGAAGGCGCGTCAGGTTAGGCAACGCTTCAACCACCAAGGGTCGTTCCAGATTGGCCAGCAGGTCTTGCACGACCGCAAATCAGCGTGCCAAAGCGGCGTCGACCTCATTCGTGCGCTCACCTATTCGTGCAACGTCTATTTCTACCAGTTGGGGGTCGATCTGGGAATCGACGCGATCGCAGCCTTCATGACCCGTTTGGGTTTCGGATCCCCGACCGGGATCGATCTGCCGAACGAAGCGGCGGGGGTGTTGCCGTCGCGCGAATGGAAGCGTAGCTTCTTCAAGAGGCGGCGTGACCAGCAATGGTTCACCGGGGAAACGGTTTCGGTGGCGATCGGTCAGGGGTACAGCAGCTATACGCCGCTGCAGATGGCCAACGCGTTGATGATCCTCGTCAATGGTGGGTTGGGACCGATTCCCCACGTCGTCGACCATTTCCGCGATCGCCGCTCTGGTGCCATCATTCCCGTACCTCGGCCGCCCGCGCGTTTCGTGCCGCTCGATCCGGTGAACGTCGAGGCGGTGCTTACGGGGATGCGGGAAGCGGTTCGGGTAGGAACCGCGGCCCGGGCATTTGCCGGTGCGCCGTATCGCGCAGGCGGCAAGACCGGCACCGCGCAGGTGGTGTCTACGCAGCGGGTGCACCGCGATGCCGACGCCGCGGACGAGCAAGACCATGCGTGGTTCATCGCCTTTGCGCCAGTCGAAGAGCCGCGGATCGTCGCCGCACTGATCGTCGAGCACGGTGGCTATGGTGGAGCGGTCGCGGCGCCGTTGATGCGCATCATCTTCGACCGCTTCTTCGGCGTCGAACCGAAGCCGGAATGGGAGTCCGCACGATGAGGCCTGCGTGGTGGCAATCGCTCCTGCGACGGTGGGATCCCTTTTTGCTGCTCTTCCTGGCAGGGTTCTTCACTTTTTCCCACTGGGTGATGACCAGCGCTTCGCCTGAGCGGCTCGACGAACAGTGGCTGCATCAGGGGCTGGCGTTGACTGCCTTTTTGGTTGCGGCGTTGGTGCCGTTTCGCTGGTGGTTGGCGGTCTCTCCGCTGCTCTTTCTGGGCGGAGTGATCGCGCTCGTTTTGGTGCTGGTCGTTGGGGTGACCGCGAAAGGGGCGACGCGGTGGCTCGATCTGGGCGTTACCCGTGTCCAACCTTCGGAACTGATGAAACTTGCGGTGCCGCTTTTTTGTGCCGCGTATTTCCATTGGCGGCAAGGGATGCTGCGCTGGTGGGACCATCTGGTCGCGTTCGTTTGGGTGTTGGTGCCTACCGCGCTCATTTTGAAACAGCCCGATTTGGGGACCGCGATCATGGTGGGGGTGATCGGCGGATGCGTGCTCTTTTTCGCCGGTTTGAGCTGGCGTCTGATTCTGCCGGTCGTCGTCGCGGTGAGTGTCGCGATCGCCGCGTTGCTCCATTACGGCGATCGCTGGTGCGCGCCAGAGGTCGAGTGGCCTGGGTTGCACGACTACCAGAAAGGGCGGATCTGCACGTTGCTCGATCCCGAACGCGACCCGCTGGGTAAAGGGTTTCACACGATCCAAGCCGAGATCGCGATCGGTTCGGGCGGCGTATGGGGGAAAGGGTTGGGGAATGGGACGCAGTCACAGTTGGCGTTCATCCCGGAGCGGCATACCGACTTCATCCTCGCGGTGATCGCGGAAGAGTTGGGCTTCGTTGGGGTCGCGGGACTCTTTGCAGGTTATTTGATTTTGCTGTTTCGAGGGTTTTCGCTTGCGCTTTCCTCGGGGTTGTGGTCCGGGCAGCTCTTCGGTTGCGCGGCGGTCACAGGGATTTTTCTCTATACTTGGGTCAATGCGGCGATGGTGATGGGACTTGCGCCCGTGGTCGGGGTGCCGTTGCCGTTCGTGAGCTACGGGGGAACGGCGCTCGTCAGTCTCTGTCTCATGTTGGGGGTGACCGCGAGCGCCGCGGCGGAACCGTTACGTGGCGGAGGACGACGATGAATGTCGTGCGACTGGTTGGGATGGTGACGGCTGCGATGGTGTTGGCTGCGTGCGGTTCGCCTCGGGTGAAAATCGACGTGCGCCGCGGCGCAGTGAATGCCCCTGCCGTCGAACCTCGTGTCGAACCGTTGCGGCCTGCGAACGCACGGCCCTACACGGTGCTTGGGCGTACCTATTACCCGATGACCGACTTCGAACCCTATTGGGAGGAGGGGATCGCGTCGTGGTATGGGCGCGAATTCCACGGCAGACCGACCGCAAGCGGCGAGCCATATGACATGTTTACTCTGACCGCGGCGCATAAGATCCTACCGATACCGAGCTATGCGCGGGTGACGAACCTGGCGAATGGGCGACAGGTCGTCGTGCGCGTCAATGATCGCGGCCCATTCGTCGAAGGCCGGGTGATCGACCTTTCGTACGCCGCAGCCGAGGCGTTGGGGTTTGCGAACCAGGGAACGGCGCGGGTGCGCGTCGAGTTGCTGTTGCCGGACGAGATCGCCGCGATGCAAAAAGGGGCGGGACGTCCGAAGGCGGCAGCGGAAACCGCGCCGACCGCAGAAATGGCTTCGACAGCCACACCGCTGCGGGTAGTGGCGCGTCCGCAGGCGCGCGACGCAGCCGGCGCTGCGGCACCAGGCCCGGTAGCCGAAGGGGCTGTAGCGGTTGACGCAGCAACGACAGCGGAAACGGGCGCCACCGACGCGCTTTTCTACCTGCAATTGGGTGCGTTTGCGCAAACGGAAAATGCCGAAAATTTCGCGTCCCATTTGCGCGTGCAATTACCGAATTTGCCGGTCCGTTTGCTCAGCGCGGGCGCACTCGTACGGGTGGTGGCAGGCCCGTTTCGCGACGCGACCCTGGCGCAGCTCGCGGCCGATCAGGTCGTCGCCTTTCTGGGTGGGACGCCGCTCGTCGTTTCGGCGCGTGCGCTTGGGGCGCACCCCTGACCCGGCGGGCAAAAAGCGGTACACTTCGGCTTTGGTGTCCAACGGCTTCATCACAAGGAGAAAAGAGCGGTGCGATCAGCGGTTGTCAAAGGGATGATGGGGTTTCTGTTGTTGGTGGCGACGGCGGCGCACGCAGTGTCGATCCAGCTGCCAGCGAAACGGTGGTTCTTGCTCGATTTCACCACCGGTGAAGTGTTGGCGGAGCAGGGCGCTGACGAAGCCGCAGAGCCAGCGTCGATCACCAAAGTGATGACCGCGTATCTCGTCTTCGAAGCGTTGCGCGATGGACGTCTCAAGTGGGATCAGCGGGTCCCTGTTTCGGAAAAAGCGTGGAAGATGGGGGGGTCGCGGATGTTCATCGAACCGCGCCACCAGCCAACCGTCGAGGAGTTGCTGCGCGGCTTGATCGTCGCATCGGGAAACGACGCCGCCGTGGCGCTTGCCGAAGCGGTTGCGGGCACAGAGGAGGCGTTCGTGGCGATGATGAACCAAACCGCGAAACGGTTGGGGATGACGAATACCCATTTCGTCGACGCATCGGGCTGGCCCGACCCCGAACACAAGACCACGGCGCGCGATCTCGCGCTTCTGGCGCGCGCGCTGATTCGCGATTTTCCGAAGGAATACGCGCTCTTCAAAGAGAAAGAATTTACCTACAACGGTATTCGTCAACCCAACCGCAACCGCTTGTTGTGGCTTGATCCCACCGTCGATGGGATCAAGACGGGACATACCGAAAGCGCGGGTTATTGTCTGCTTTCCTCCGCGGAGCGGGACGGCCGGCGATTGATCGCAGTGACGCTGGGCAGCGACTCGGACGCGCAGCGGGCCGAGGCGTCGCTGAAACTGCTCAATTACGGCTTCCAGAACTTTGCCCATTTCCGTGTCGCGAAAGGACAGGAACCCGTCGCGAAGCTTCGCGTCTGGCAAGGGGTGCAACCCGAAGTGGCGGTGGGGTCGCCGGATGACGTCGTCGTGACGCTGCCCCGTGACGCAGTCACGAAAGCCACGGCCCATTTCGTCGGGCAGCAACCGCTGATCGCCCCCGTCGAAGCGGGGCAGCAGGTGGGGCGAATCGATATCGTCGTCGATGGCGAGGTACGGCGTTCGGTTCCTGTCGTGGCGCTCGAGGGCGTTCCCCAAGCTGGCTGGTGGGGGCGTACCGTCGATGCCCTCACCTTGTGGTGGCAGAGCCTTTGGCAGCGGTGACCCTACGCGACGAAACCCACTACGCGGCGTGGTGGGGCAGAGTGCCGTACGAAGCGATGTGGCGGCGGATGCAGGCCTATACCGCAGCGTGTGACGACGCGAGCCCCGATTGGCTGTGGTGCGTCGAACACGATCCCGTCTATACCCTAGGGCTTGCGGGCCGCGAAACCCACCTCACCCCCGCGGCGCGCGCAAGTGGCACCCCAGTGGTGCGTTGCGATCGCGGAGGACAGGTGACCTGGCACGGTCCGGGACAGCTCGTGGTCTACACCCTCTGGGATCTGCGCCGCCGTGGTCTCACCGTTCGGGCGTTGGTGGCGCGCCTCGAGGACGCGGTGATTCGCTTGCTTGCGGATCACGGGATTCGCGGCGAACGCAAACCGGGTGCGCCGGGCGTCTATGTCGACGGGGCGAAGATTGCGTCGTTGGGACTCAAAGTGCGTCATGGGCGGTGTTACCACGGTCTGAGCCTCAACGTTGCGAACGATCTGGAACCCTTTGCACGCATCGATCCGTGTGGTTACCCCGGGTTGGCGGTGACGCGCACCGCCGATTGGGGGTGGAACCCGCCGCTCACTGCCGCGGCAGAGGCGCTTGCCGATTATCTGCCGCCGGGGAATTGGACGTGGTGTGCGCCGCCAGCGATCTGATAACCGCAGCGCGGCTTGATTCAGGAAAAGGAAGAGACGATGGCTTTGCAACCCGGGGTGAAATTGCGCAGCGCCGAAAAGACGGCGCGCATTCCTGTGAAGATCGTGCCCAAACCGAAACTGGCGAAACCGGAGTGGATCCGAACGCGCTTACCGGCGGGGACGTCACTCGAACGGTTCCACCGAGTGAAGGAGATTTTGCGCGCGCAGGGGCTGCACACGGTGTGCGAAGAGGCTACTTGCCCGAACATCCACGAATGTTTCGGCAAGGGAACCGCCACCTTCATGATTCTTGGCGATATCTGTACCCGTCGCTGCCCCTTCTGTGACGTCGCGCACGGGCGACCGCTGCCACCCGACCCGCAAGAGCCGGAACGGCTGGCCCGCACGGTCGCGGCGTTGGGGCTGCGCTATGTGGTGATCACGAGCGTCGACCGGGACGACCTGCCCGATGGCGGTGCGGAACAGTTCGTGCGCTGCATCGCGGCGATTCGGGAAGCGAGCCCGGCCACGCGGATCGAAGTGCTGGTTCCCGATTTCCGCGGTCGGATGGATCGGGCGCTCACCGCATTTGCCGCGGCGCTTCCCGACGTGATGAACCACAATCTGGAAACCGTTCCCCGTCTCTATCGCGCTGCGCGGCCCGGGGCCGATTACGCCCATTCCCTGCGCCTTCTGGCCGAATTCAAGGCCCGCTATCCGAACGTGGTCACCAAGTCCGGGTTGATGGTGGGGTTGGGGGAAACCGACGAAGAGATCCTAGCGGTGATGCGCGACCTGCGTGCGCACGACTGTGAGATGCTCACGATCGGCCAATACCTGCAACCCTCTGCGGCCCATCTGCCCGTCGAGCGTTTCGTCGCGCCTGAGACCTTTGCCGCGTTCGAACGCGAGGCGCTCGCGATGGGTTTCATGCACGCCGCGTGCGGTCCGATGGTGCGCTCCTCCTATTGGGCGGACCGGCAAGCGGAAGCGGCCGGAGTGGTGACCCGGGATGGGGCGTCCCTCCCTGCGCAGGCGCGCGTAGCCGAGTCGCCCCCTTCCCACGCGGGGTGACGCGCGGTGCGGCTTGACGGACTCAACCCGGCCCAGCAGGAGGCCGTCCGGTATCTCGACGGGCCGTGTCTGGTGCTTGCGGGCGCAGGTAGCGGCAAGACGCGGGTGATCACCCACAAGATTGCCTATTTGATCGAGACGGCTGGGTTCGCGCCGCGCCACATCGCTGCGATTACCTTCACCAACAAAGCGGCGCGCGAGATGCAGGAGCGTGTGGCCAGCCTTCTGGGCGGGCGGGCGCCTTCGGGACTGACCGTCTGCACCTTTCACGCGCTCGGGGTGCAAATCCTGCGTGCGGAAAGCGCGCGGCTTGCGTTGAAACCGCGCTTTTCGATCCTCGATCCCACGGACGTGCGTACGCTTTTGTCCGAATTGGTGCAGGAGGCCGACCGCGGGTGGCTCCAAGCGCTGCAGGGGCAAATCTCGCAGTGGAAGAACCAAGGCGTTTTGCCCGATGCCGCGGAAGCGCTGGCCAACGACGAGCGCACCACTCAGGCGGCGCGCGTCTATCGCGACTACGAACGAGCACTGGCGGCGTATCATGCGGTCGATTTCGACGATCTCATCTTGAAGCCACTATTGCTCTTCGAACGCGACCCAGAGGCGCGCGAAGCGTGGCAACGGCGGCTGCGCTATCTGCTGGTCGACGAGTACCAGGACACCAACCGCACCCAGTATCGGTTGTTGCGCGCGCTCGCTGGCGTGCGTGGCGCCTTCACCGCGGTGGGCGACGACGACCAGGCGATCTACGCGTGGCGTGGCGCCGACGTCGAGAACCTGCGCCTGTTGCAAACCGACTACCCGCAGCTCAAGGTGATCAAGCTGGAGCAGAACTACCGCAGCACCCGCACGATCCTCAACGCCGCGAACACGCTGATCGCGAACAACGACAAACTCTTCGTGAAACGGCTCTGGTCGTTGCACGGGGTGGGCAGTCCGATCGTGGTCCGCCCGTGTCGCGACCCCGAAGCCGAAGCAGAGTGGGTGGTGGCAACGCTCGACGCGAAGCGTTTCGAGCTGGGTGCGAAATGGTCCGACTTCGCGATCCTCTACCGGGGCAACCACCAGGCGCGCCTCTTCGAACAGGCGCTCCGGGCCCACCGGATTCCCTATGTGATTTCGGGCGGGGGATCATTTTTCGACCGTACCGAAATCCGCGACGCGATGGCCTATTTGCGGCTGCTGGTGAACGAGGACGACGATCCGGCGTTCGTGCGGGCGATCACCACGCCGCGCCGTGGCGTCGGGGCAACGAGCTTGGAAGCGCTTTCCCGTTATGCGGGCGCGCGCCATTCGAGCCTCTTTGCCGCGCTCTTTGAGACCGGTGCCGAGGCGCATGTGCCTGCAGCGCCGCTGGCGGCGATGCGCGAATTCGCGGCGTTCCTCAACCGTTTCCGCTACCGGGCCGAACGCGAACCTGCGGGTCGGGTGGCACGGGAGCTCTTTGCCGCGGTCGGTCTCGACGACCACTACTTGACCACGATGGAACCCCGCGAAGCGGAACAGCGCACCCGTTCGCTCGGCGAGTTTCTGGGCTGGATCGAGCGGCGCGGCGAAGCGGACGGCGCCGATCTTTTGAACATCGTGCAGACGATCACGCTGATTGCGCGGCTCGAGCGCGACGACGAAACGCCCGACGCGGTGCAACTGGCGACGCTGCACGCCGCAAAGGGGTTGGAGTTCCCCCACGTCTTTCTGGTGGGGGTGGAAGAAGGGCTGTTGCCGCACCAGTCGAGCATCGACGCCGGAGACATCGAAGAGGAGCGGCGCCTGATGTACGTCGGGATCACGCGCGCGCAGCGCACGCTCACGATCACCTACTGCGAAAAACGACGCGACGGTAAAGAGTGGCGCAGCGTCGAGCCCTCACGCTTCATCGCCGAGATGGGGAGCGACGGCGTGACCGTGAAAGGTCGCGATCACCCCGTACCGAAAGAAGAGGCGAAAGCGCGGCTTGCGCAATTGCGGGCGCTGTTGGAACGGGCGCCCGCAGTTGCCGACGAGTAGCGATTGGGAACGGGCAGGCGCAGTGCTCAGCCGCTAGCCCGCGAGCGGCTTCATGAGGTCACGTGCAGTATGGGTACTACCAGACGCGCGCCGTTTGCGCCGCGTGCCGTCACTCCACAGGCGGCGGCGTGAAGTTCGCGCCGGCCTGGTTGGCCAGATAGGCCACTGCACGCGCGATCTCGGCGTCGGTGAGGTCCGCAGCGCCCCCTTTGGGCGGCATCTGCCCGATCCCGTTCGTTGCGCTTTGGATGAGCGCTTCGAAACCTTTCGCGATGCGCGGTGCCCACGCTGCGGTATCACCCGTTTTGGGGCTGCCGAGCGCACCCGATTCGTGGCAGCTCTTACAGACCGCCTGGTAGATCTGCTCGCCGGTGCGCTTGCCGGGTTCGACCGTTTGGAACTTGAGGTTGACCTGCGCAACCGGCAAGATCGCCGCGAGCGTGGCGTTTTCGTCAGGCTTCTGTTCTTGGGAACAGGCAACCACCAGCGTGGTTGCGCCAACTGCCAGGAAAAGGCGTGCGATGCGATGCATGGTATCGTCCTTGATACGGGGAATGACAATTGGATGCATCGATTATAACGCAGGGCTGATGCGTCTTGCCGAATCTGTGCTATCATGCGCGCTTCACGCAGTACAGGCGCCCGTAGCTCAGTGGATAGAGCGTTGGCCTCCGAAGCCAAAGGTCGCAGGTTCGATTCCTGCCGGGCGCGCCATCGTTTGATTGTTGCCGTGACTGGCGCTTCCGGTGCGATCCTCGCGGAGCGGTTCCTGCTGCGCGCGCGGGAAGTGGCCGAAATCGAACTGCACCTGATCCTGTCGCCCGCAGCGCTCCTCACGGCACAACTGGAACTGGGCAAAAAGCGCCGCGACTGGACCACGCTTGCCGACACCATCTATCGCCACGACGATCTCGCCGCACCGCTTGCGAGCGGCTCTTTTCCCACAGCGGGCATGGTAATCATCCCCTGCAGCATGAAGACGCTTGCCGCGGTGGCGCACGGTTTTTCCGACAACCTCATTACGCGCGCCGCCGAAGTAACGCTCAAAGAGCGGCGGCGTCTGGTGCTCGCGGTGCGCGAAACGCCGCTGTCGCTCGTGCATCTGCGCAACATGATGCTTGCCACCGAAGCGGGCGCAGTGGTGATGCCCCCGGTGCCGGCCTTTTACGCGGGGGTGACGACGATCGAAGCCGCAGCCGATCAATTCGCGTGCCGGGTGCTCGACCTCCTGGGGTGGTCCCATCCGAATGCAGTGCGGTGGTCGGGGGGGACGAGCTAGGGGTGTGACAGCGCTGTCCCGGCGCTGTCGCGGCACTGCGGCGGTGTCGGGGTCGGTTTGCCCAGATGGTACCCTTGCGCCGCATCGATTCCCAACCGCTTGAGCAGATCGAGCGTCTCTTGATCTTCGACGAATTCCGCGACCGTGGTTTTGCCCAGCCCACGTGCCACTTCGGCAATCGCACGCACGATCAGGCGGTTGCTCTCGTCCTGCGTGAGGTCACGAATGAATTGCCCGTCGATTTTGACGACATCGGCCGGGATGTATTTGAGATAGCTGAAGGAGCTGAAACCGGTACCGAAATCGTCGAGGCAGAGCGCCGCACCGAGTTTATGCACCAGATGGGCAAAGCGGATCGCCTCTTGGAGGTCGCCGATCGCTGCGGTTTCGGTGATCTCGAAGAGCAGTCGCCGGGCGTGCGGCGGGGCTTGGTGCCATCGGTTTTCCAGCCACATCGCAAACCCGGGGTCGGAGAGCGTGCGGCCCGAAACGTTCACTGCGATGCGTGGCGCGTCGCGGTGCTCGCTGAGTGTTCGTAATGCGTGTTCGATCACCCAGCGATCGATCTCGCGAATCTTCCCACTCTTTTCGGCGGCGGGGATGAAATGGGTCGGGGAAACCAGACGCGTGGGGTCTTCGGGATCGCGCATGCGAATGAGCGCTTCGACGTGGGTCAGCGTTCCGTCCAGACGAAACACCCCCTGATAATGGAGCTCGAACAACCCTTCGGCAAGTGCCTGTTCGATCCGCTGGTTCCAGTTGAGTTGGGTGGGGCTTCCTGCTGCGAAGGCGTCGGTGCTGTAGCACCGCCAGGTGTTGCGTCCCGCGTTTTTCGCCTGATACATCGCGATGTCGGCCGCGACGACGAGCTCGTCTGGGTTGCTCCCATGTTCTGGGAAAAGGGCAACGCCAAGGCTCACCGTGATCCCGATCCGCTGCCCGTCGAAGTCGAACGGAATGCGCGCCAGGGCGCGGATGATCCGCTCCGCAAGCTGCTGAGGTTCGCTGCGGTTTTGGTAGGCGGGCAACAAGATCGCGAATTCGTCGCCACCCAGCCGCGCGACGATCTCGTTGCTGCGGGTGATCGCGGTGAGTTCGCTGGCGATGCGCGCCAGGAGCGCGTCGCCGGCGCGATGTCCGAAGGTGTCGTTGAGCTGTTTGAATTCGTCGATGTCAAAGAGCAGGAGCGCGGCTGTACGACGTTGGCGGAGCGCTTCGTTCAGTTTCTCTTCCAGCAGTTCGGCAAACCGTCGCCGGTTGTAAAGTCCGGTGAGTCCATCCCGTTCGGCCAGATAGATGAGCTGTTCGGCAGAGCGGCGTTCGCGGGTGATATCCTCATAGAGCCAGAGGCGACCGATCAACCGTTGGTGGCTGTCGCGCACCGGGAAACAGAGTTGCAGCAGGATGCGTCCGTCGATGAGGTGGATCTCGGTGCTGTCGGAGATCTCTTGCGTACCGGGTACCGTGAGGAGCAATTGGGAGAAGTGGTCCGGTTCGGCGCAGAGGGTGTCGCTGAGCCGCATTACGTCCCGCGCGTTCTGTCCCACGAGCGATGCTTCGGCAGGGATGTGCCAGAGACGCCGCAGCGCGCTGTTGGCGAAGACCACGCGGTCGGAGGTATCGACCAGCAAAACACCGAGACGCATCGCTTCGAGTAGTGCCGTGAGTTGCGCATGCTCGGCTTCGAGGGTGTCGAGCGTCGCTTCGGTTTCGCGCTCGGCAATGGTCAATGCCGTCAGGCGTTCGGCCAGTTCGTCGGCCATGCGGTTGAACGCGTTGCCCAGGCGCGCGATTTCGTCGTGCGTGCCTTCGGGGGCTCGGATACGGAGGTTCCCTGCGGCAATCTGTTCCGCAGTACGCTCGATTGCGCCCAAGCGTTTCGCGACGCGAAAGAAAAAGCCGAGATAGAGCGCGAGCGTAAGTAGCGTCGTACCCCCGATCACGAGGATTCCCGTTTCGGCGAAGCGATCGATCAGACCGATGAGGGGTTGGGGCGAGTACCCTACCTGCACGGCACCACTGATGAGCGGCAGGCGGACGTCGAAACGGTTCGGCAACCTCGTTTCGGCCGCAGAGAGTGCTGCTAGGGTTTTCCCGTCAGGAAGCGACGTTTCGGCAGATGCGCCCACGAGCACCAAGCGTTCGTCCGCGCCGTCGAAGATCGCCAAATAGGCGATTTCGCCGTTTTGAACCAATGCTTCGGCAATCTCACGCAGCGTGGGGATGTCGCGCTCCAGGAGCGGACCTTGGAGTGCCGCGGCCAGTTCGAGTTGGAGGGTGTGCAGCCGTTGCAACGCCAACGTGTTCGCGGCGCTTTGCGCTTCACGCCAAAAAAAAGCGCCGAATGCGGCAAAGAGCAGCAGCTGCACGAGGAGGAGCCACGGAACCCAGCGGCTGAAGAGCGAACGACGAAAGATCGGTAGGTTCATGCGTGCCCGCCAGCGACGAGTTGATCGAAATCGGCGACGAACGGGTCGAGCGCGTCCCAGTCCGCGTCGGTGATGGGTTGCAAGGTGCCGTGCCCCAGCCGCGCGAAGACTGCTTGCCCTTCCTGTGCGCTCCAGGCAAGGAGCGCACGGCGCAACTGCGCGAGGCGGGATTCGCCCAAACGGCGGTGGGCGAGATAGAGGAGCGGTGGCGATGGCGGAAAGCGATACAGGATGCGGTAACGGTCTGCCGCCAAGTTGAGCTGCGTGATCGCGGTGACCGAAACGACGGCAGCGTCGGCAAGACCTTGTTGGAGATGGGCGAACGAGTTCGCATGGCTGCCCGTGGGTTCGAGATAGAGATCCCGCCCGATTACCCATCCTTGCTCGCGAAAGAGGCGACGTGCCGCCAACGTGAGGTTGGCCCACGGGTCACTGGTCGCGATTTTCCGTCCCTTGAGGTCGGAGAGGGTGCGAATCGGGCTTTGCGGCAACACGATGAGAAGCGGCTCCAACGGGGTCGAGGGGCGAGCCAGTCCCACCATGCCGTGGCGTTGCTGCGCGATGCGACCGAAGTAGGGGCTGGTGGCGATGAAGTCGTACTCACCGCCCGCGGTGCGGGCGAAGTGCGCCCGATAGTCGGGCGCCGATTCGAGCGTCACGGGTTGCGCCAAGGTCGCGGCGAACCAGGCGCGGATCGGTTCGTAGAGTTGGGCGAGTTTGCGCGCGGAAAGGTAGGGTACGACACCAAAAACCAGGGGTGGGTCGGACGAGCGCGAACGCACCGGAAAGGGTGCCGTGGCCGTGGTCACGAACAGTGCACCCAGCGCGCGCAGGAGGTTGCGGCGGGGCCGGAGGGGAGTGGATGCAGTCGTCGGTTCGCGAACAGTGGCCATGGGTAGCCCCTTTCGTGCGGAGCATCGACGGTGCGATTCTAGCACCAACTGGGTGGTTCCATTTGCTTACGCGTGGGCGTCATCGGCAAGGGTTTGGTGGTGTTTGAAGAGCACCGCGGCAAAGAACCCAGTGAAGCCTTGCGCGGGCAACACGCGGCGGGTATGGCCGAGCTGCGCCGCATGCGCAGGAGTGAGATCTGGGAGACGGCGTGGCGAGCAGGTCGCGGGAATCGCGTCCGACGCAAGTCCCGGTATCGCGCACGGGGGCGACCAGCGGGGGGGTACGACTTCGGCCTCTGGGGCTTCGGCAAGGAGCTGTGCGACCACCCATTCGTTTTCTTCTGGCGCGTAGCTGCAGGTGCTGTAGACGAGCGTGCCGCCCGGGGCGAGTGCCTGCCACGCGGCGCGTAGGAGCGCGAGCTGCTTGCGCGCGGCTTCGCGCACCTTGCGCGGTTTCCAGTGCTGCCAGGTTTCGGGTTCCGCAAAACGGATGCGCGCTTCCGACGAACACGGGGCGTCCAAAAGGACGCGCGCGAAACGCTGCGGCGTTTTGTGCCCGATGGTGCGCCCGTCCGCCAGGTAGGTCTGCGCGCAAGTGACCCCCAGCCGCGCCAGTTCCGCGCGGAGTTTGAAGTAGCGCGGTTTCACCGCTTCTACCGCTGCGATGCGTCCGCGGTTGGCGATCGCCGCGGCAATCAGCGCGGTTTTGCCGCCAGGCGCCGCGGCGAGGTCGAGCACTTCTTCTCCCGGCTGCGGATCGAGCAACCAGACGGCCCATTGACTGGAGAGGCTTTGCAGCGTGATCGTGCCGTCCTGAAACGGGGCGCTGTGGGTGAGGGTTGTCCGTGCGTGCGGTTCGGCGACGAAGCTCCACGCGGCAAGGGGGTGGGGAAGGGTCGCGTCTGGAGGGAACGCGGGCCGAATCGGCAGCGCGAAGGTTGCGGCGGCGCGGGTCACCGCTTCGCCGTCTGGCTCCGGTTCCCCTTGCGCGGTGCGTAACGGGTTGATTCGCCCGGCAAGCGGTTGCGGTTCCCAAAAGCTCGCCCACCACGCTTCGCGTGCTGCTTCCGGAAGAGTGAGGGCCTCGGTAAGGGCCTCCAGACGCGCCACGAACGGCGCGAGCGGTTCAGGAAAAGAGGCCAAGTCCGGCATGGATCACGCCGTAGTAGATGAAAAATCTGGGGATGCGAAAGAGACACGCGGCGGCCACGTGCAGCAAAGGCAGTTGCAGCATCCCGGCGGTCCAGGTGGTGACCGAAAAGGGAAGTGGCGTGGTGGCGCCGAGCACGACCCACCAGAAGCCATATTTGCGCAGCTGCGGCCCGTGCTCGTCACGAAAACGGCCGAAGACGCGGTGGAGCGTCGGAAAGTGTTCGAGCCAGCGGCCGATGAAATAACCTTGGATACCCGCCCAGGCCGAAACCGCGCCGATGCCGAAAACGTAGAGCCACCAGCTTTCCGCCATGTGGCTACGGCTGACGACGACCAGCATCGAATCGGGCGGAAAGGGCAGGACGAACGAATCGCCGATCAGGATCACGAGCGCGATCCCAGGGAAACCCAGATGGTTCGCGACCCATTCCGCCGCGGCGACGAGCTCTTTTTGAAAGGCCCAGCCGAGCGCCCCCATGAGCAACAGGAGGCCGACGATCGCGATCACGGTTTTCTTGAGGGTCTCTTCGATCATCTGGGCGGCTCCGATGGATGGCGATCAGGGCGCGACACACAGGCAGTGGGCCCAGACCGGGGGCAGCGCCGTAGTAGGTTCGGTGAGCGAGCGCAACAGCGGCGCAAGCGGGCGCAAGGGGGCAGTGAGCCAGGCAAGCGGTGGTGCCAAAGCGGACGTTTCACTGCCGAAAATAAGGCGACGGACCACTTCGCGCGGCGCAAGTGACGACGTTGGCCAGTGCACTTCTGCGTCTGGGGCGTTGGCGCGTTCGCGCGCGAGCGCGATCGCCGTCTCCAACCCGCCCAGGCGGTCGACCAGCCCAAGCTTTGCCGCAGCGGTGCCCAACCAGACCCGCCCTTCCGCGACCGGCTCGAGCTCCGCTTGCGGGATCCCCCGCCCTTCGCTCACCACGGCAAGGAAACGGCGGTAGGTGTGGCCGACCGACGCGTCGAGTGCGCGGCGCACCGCATCGGGGAGCGGCCGGCGCGGGTCGAGCGGCGCGGCGAAGGGGCCCGTACGGACGCCATCGGTGGTGAGGTCGAGCTTTTCCATGAGGGGCGCGGCGTTGGGAATGAGCGCGAAGACGCCGATCGACCCGGTGAGCGTCTCGGGGCGGGCGACGATCGCGTCGGCGGCGCTCGCAACCCAGTAGCCTCCCGAGGCGGCAACGCCCGCAAAACTGGCGATCACCGGTTTGCCCGCGTCGCGTACCGCGCGCACTGCGCGGCGGATCGCTTCGGCGGCAAACGCGCTCCCCCCGGGCGAGTCGATGCGCAGCACCACGGCGCGCACCGCGTCGTCGTCACGGGCCGCTTCGAGTTCGGCCACCAGCCGGTCGCTGCTTGCGGTCGCGTCGTTTCCGTCGTCCGTTTCGGTGATCGTCCCTTCGAGCGTGATCACCCGAATTTCGCCATTGCCGTTCGCCAAAAGGCGCTTCGCTTCGTGCGCGGCGTGGTAGCGCTGCCAGGAGATGAAGTCATGGTCGCGATCGGCGAGCTGGGCTGCGGTCAATACCTGCGTCTGCCAGTCGGTGAATGGAGCAAGGGTATCGACGAGCCCTTGCGCTTTCGCGGCTGCGGCGCCGTCGCCATCGTGCGCGGCCAGGATTTCGTCGAACGCGGCGTGGTAGCGTTCGATTGCTTCTACCGGGCGCTTGCGCGCGGCGGCGATCGCGTCGCGAATCTGGCCCCACAGGCCGAGCATGAGGTCGGTTGCCGCGCTTTTTTCGCTTTCCGACATCGAGGTGCGGGTGAAGGGTTCGACGAACGACTTGTACCGGCCCGCCCGGAAGGCATAGACGGTGATCCCGACGCGGTCGAGCGCTGCTTTGAAATAGGTGGGTTCCAGCGCCAATCCTGGTAAGAGCACGAATCCTTCGGGGTCGAGCGTCACGGTGTCGGCCACCGATGCGAGGAAATAGCTTTTCTGATCGTAGCGGTCGGCAAAGGCGAAGACCGGTTTGCCCGCTTGGCGCAGGCGCCCAAGCGCATCGCGCAGTTCCGCGAGTTGGGCGTAGCTTGCGCCCGGAAAGCGGCTGAGGTCGAGCGCGACCGCCGCGACGCGCGGGTCTTCAGCGGCGTTATCGAGCGTGGTCAGCAGGGTGCCAAGATGGATCGGCTGGGGTTCGTCCCACAGCGGCAACGGTGTTTCGAGCGACGGAGTTTCGGTGAGCGGCGCGTCGAGGGTGAGGGTAAGCACGAAGCGGCTGGGCAGCACCGGCGCGGCAGGCGGCGCGGCGTGCCATGCGAAAAGAAGTGCGACCACCACTGCAACGCCAATACCGAGCGCGACCGCGCCCAGGACCGCGCGCCCGATCCATTCGAGCGCCGCCACAAGGCGCGCGATGAGGCGAATGGGCCAAAGCAGGAGCGCCTTGAAGAGCAAGATGAGTGGCTTCATGCGGCAAATGGCATTCGGGGTGGAGCAAAGAGAGGGCCGCCGTTGCCGTGTTCGGGGTTCATCGCGGCGGTGGAGAATTTGTGTGCGCTATTCCTCATCGAGCAGCTCTGCCATCGTTTGCGCGTCGAGCACCCGGTCGAGCCAGCGCTCGATCTCCTCGCGGCTTGCGGTGCTCAGGCGCACCTGCACTGCTGATGCGTTCGGCCAACATCGTATCGACCTCAAGTAAGTCCGAGACGTCAGGTACCTCGACCGTGCCTTTCTCCATTTTACGCCCCGGTGTCGTGCTCTTGGGTCATTGCGGAAGCGCCGTCGCAATCATTTTTCAGGTGGTAAAGGATCCGTTGGTGCGGCGCGCCGTCGATAGACCAGATCCCAAACGGGATGGCCGAGGTTTTGCCCGCGCTGTTCGAATTTGGTGCGCGGCCGCCACGCAGGGCGCGGCTGCGCGAATCCGCTTTTGGGAAAATCGTTCGTCAAAAGGGGTTCTGCGTCGAGCACTTCGCGCATCCAGTGGGCGTACTCTTCCCAATCGGTGGCGCAGTGGAGATAGCCACCGGGCTTGAGACGCGAAACCATCAGCGCGACAAGCGCCGGTTGCACGATGCGGCGTTTGTGGTGCTGTTTCTTCGGCCACGGGTCGGGGAAGAAGAGGTGGATCGCCGAGAGTGACGATTCGGGGATGACGCGTTCGAGTACTTCGATCGCGTCGTGGCGCAGCACCCGCAGGTTGGTGAGTCCGCGCGCCTCGATCAGTTTGAGGAGGTTACCGACCCCTGGCCCGTGCACTTCGACCGCGAGGAAGTCGATGTCGGGGTTGGCTTCGGCGATCGCAGCGGTAGCATCCCCCATCCCGGAGCCGATTTCGAGAACGACCGGGGCGGTTCGGCCAAAGATCGCAGCGAAGTCGAGCGGCGCGTCGGGATCCCATGCAATGCCCCATTTGGGGTAGAGGGTGGCGAGCGCCTCTTTTTGGCTGGGGGTCATGCGCCCTTGGCGCAAAACGAAAGTGCGGATCGAGCGTTGCGTCAGGCGTTCCGGGGTTTTGGTCATCGTTTCGTCATCTGCGGTAAAGGAAAGACTGCGGTCAGGGGATCAGGGTGCATTCTACCTGCGGTCAGCGCCCGATGAGGCCACTTATCGGGGAGCTTGGGTCGGCGCTGTACGCTTTGCGGGGCATACGACCTGCCAAGTACGCGGCACGGCCTGCTTCCACCGCACGACGCATCGCGTGCGCCATGAGCACGGGCTGCTTCGCGTGTGCGATCGCGGTGTTCATCAGCACCGCGTCGCAGCCGAGCTCCATCGCGATCGCTGCGTCGGACGCAGTGCCGACGCCCGCGTCGACGATCACCGGCACGGTGGCCTGCTCGATGATGAGCCGTAGGTTCCACGGGTTCAAAATTCCCATGCCAGAGCCGATGAGCGACGCAAGCGGCATTACCGCGACACAGCCGATCGCCTCGAGGCGTTTCGCGAGGATGGGGTCGTCGGAGCAGTAGGCCATCACTTCGAACCCTTCGGCAACCAATTGTTCCGCCGCCTTGAGGGTTTCGACCATGTTGGGGAAGAGGGTGTTGGGGTCGCCGAGCACTTCGAGTTTGACCAGGTTGTGCCCGTCCAAGAGCTCACGCGCCAAGCGGAGCGTGCGCACTGCTTCTTCCGCGGTGTAGCACCCCGCGGTGTTGGGCAGGATCGTGAACCGTTCGGGCGGCAGAAAGTCGAGCAGGTTCGGTTCGTCCGGGTTTTGCCCCAGGTTGGTGCGGCGGATCGCGACGGTGACGATCTCTGCGCCCGAGGCTTCGACCGCGGCACGCGTCTCCGCGAAATCGCGGTATTTGCCGGTACCGACGATGAGGCGCGAGCGGAATTGGCGTTGCCCCAAAACGAGGGGTTGGTCTACGAATGGAAGCTCGGCTTCAGGGGATTGGGTTTGCATCGGGACTCCTTGACATTCGATGAGGTCAACCGCCACCCACGGCGACGACGATTTCCAAAACGTCACCGTCGCGCAGTACGGTGGTCTCATAGGCGCTCTTCGGGACGATCTCGCCGTTGCGCTCCACCGCGACGCGTTTGCCCAGCCAGCCGTGGCGGGCAAGGAGGGCCGAAACGGTTGTGCCCGCTGGGACGTGCTGGAGCGTGCCGTTGAGGCGAAGCGTGAGGGTGGCAGGGGTGTCGGTCATGGTTCGTCCTATTCCCGGCTTACGGTGCTCTGGCGTGTTTGCACCGCTTTCTGCAACGGTCAACCCGCCCGATTCTACGGCAAGGAGCGCACATGAGACAAGGTGAGCGGTCTAGCCTGCAAGCTGCCATCTTTTGACGCAGGGTGTTTTCGCTTGCCGTTGCCGTACAATTGCCGGAAGCGCGTTGCGGGGAGAAAGGCCGCGTGATGAACCGGAAAAAACTCCCGATCGGGATTCAAACCTTCGCGAAAATCCGCGAACACGACGCCTACTACTACGTGGACAAGACCCCGTACGCACTTCGTCTCATCGAAAGCGGTACGCATTACTTCCTCTCCCGCCCGCGGCGCTTCGGCAAAAGCCTCTTTCTCGACACGCTTGCGGAACTTTTCGCCGGGAACGAACCGCTTTTTCGCGGGCTTTACATTCATGACCGCTGGGACTGGAATGTGCGCTACCCGGTAGTGCGGCTCAGCTTTGCCGAAGGGCGGCTGCAAACGGCCGCCGCGCTCGACGAACACATCCACGTGCTTTTGAGCGACAACGCCGAACGGCTGGGCATAACCATCGAACCGCCCCCGATGGACACCCACCTGCGCTTCAAGCGGCTCATCGAACGCGCCGCAGAAAAAGCGGGGCAGCGCGTCGTGGTGCTGGTCGACGAATACGACAAACCGATCCTGGATAACCTCACCACGCCAGAGGTTGCGCGCGCGATGCGCGAAGGGTTGCGCAACCTCTACTCGGTGATCAAAGGGCAAGACGCCCACATCCGCTTTGCGTTCCTCACGGGCGTCTCCAAATTCAGCAAAGTCTCGATCTTCTCCGGCCTCAACAACCTGCGCGACATCACGGTTT